>JAEEGL012207025.1_pt1 | contig 10635 bp, 7 predicted proteins | sample 9134231 | NCBI WGS metagenome assembly JAEEGL01 (sample SAMN16246548, study PRJNA631951) | gut metagenome | biome: gut microbiome; feature: rumen; material: fiber-attached | host: Bos | place: Iran: Karaj | collected 2018-10 | reverse complement strand
TTTTAGAATAATAATATATTAAATCCAAAATAATTCTGAGAACAATACCTAAAGAGGTTTTAGAGTATTATTTGATTAAAATTGATATTTGATATTTTATATGATAATAATAAATAATTGATTTTTTCCAATTTTTTTTAGATTAATATTATTTAAATAATTAGTTAAAGATTATATTTCTAACATTTAACACAAACAATTTCATTATTCTAATTAAAAATTAATATTATATTATTGTTTAAATGGAAAAATCTGATATATATTATAATGATTTAAATGCTTCTTTTAATTTGAAAAACAAGAATGAAAGTGAAAAAATTGATAAAAAACTAAGAAGTCAAATAGAATTTTGGAATAATTATTTTATATTATATACATTTTGTAAACTTCTTTTTGGAATAATAATAATAAGTATCCCTTATTTATTTTTTTTATATTTATATTACAATGAAGATTTGGAAAAGTTTAGTAAATTCTTATTTATAGGATATTTCATAACTTTATCTTTTATCGCAGGTATTTCTTTAATTTTTTCAATTTTTAAAACAGGAAATTCATTTAAAATTTACGGATTTTTTTTTAAACCATGGGAAAGAAAATATATTTTTAAATTAGTAAATTTATTTTTTATTTCAGTTTTATGCATTGGATTTTTTCATTCAATTGAAAATTTTTATTCTGATATTTTATTAATAAAAGAAACAATAGAACAAAACCCAAAATTTGATCCAAAATTTTCAAAAATATTTAATAAAGGAACTTATATTATGAGATTTTTATTTATTTTTATTTTTTGGGATACTGAAAAAGATGTTAAAACAGGTGAATATATACATAATAAAATTCAATATTTTGAATATGAACAATCATTTGGTGATTTTAGAGAACTTTTTAATTCATTCTTTATACCCTTTATTTATTTACTTTCATATCTTTTTCTTCGATTATTAATTTTTAAAATTAAATATTCTTGGTTAAATTCAATTATTATCTTTTGTGGATTATTTGAATGCTTTTATTTCGTTTTATTTCCTATTGATGATTCAGATAATAATCTTACAAAAGTTAATGGCATTGATTATTTCAAAAAAGATTATAAATTAATTGCTTTAGAATTTTTGCCTTTAGTTCTTTTATTCGTTTCTTTTATTATTTATAGTTATATTGAAACTATTAGAAAGTTAATCAAAAAAAAATTATTTCCAAGAAAAACACAAAAAATATATATTACAGTTATAATTATTGCAAGTTTATCATTTATAATTTCATTTATTGGATATGGAATTTTAATTTTTTTTGTTGTTTATTTCATATTTTTTTTGGATATAAATGAAGAAATGTCCATTAAGATTTTTTTTAATTTTTGGTTTCTATTAAAGATTTCTTTATTATTAATTTGCTTTGGAAATTCTTTTTCTTTTGGAAATTATTTTTTTAAAATGATATATAAACCTGTTGAATTTGAAATTTATGATTATCCTAAAAAAAATGAAAATTATATTAAAACTTCATATAATTTAAAAAATAAAAAAAATAAATATTTAAAGGATAAAAAAAGGTTATTCCCTGAAAGATGGTAAAATATATATTTTTAAATAATAAATGTACACAAATGATAAATTTAATTTAAATAAATTTAAAAAAATCAAAAATTAAATAAATGGATAAAGTAAAAAATTTTGTAAACATTCATTCAAATAAAATACATTATATAATGGTATTAGGAGCATTTATTGCTTCAATAAATACTTTTGCAAGAGCAGACTTTAATTTTATTCTTTATTTATATATGTTTTACATATGGATATTAATGGAAAAAGAAAAAGAAAGTCAAGCACAAGAAAAATTATCTTTTTTTTATATATTATTATTTAGTTTATTTATTGATTTGATTTGGTGTTTGTATTGGGGAAATAAATGGGGTTCTATTATCGATGATCAAGAAAAAGGAATACATAATTTAGTTTTAACTTTATCTTGGATTGGAATAATTGTAAAAATTATTATTATATTTATGGTAGGTGTTCTAGAATGGAATAGTATTAAATCTTCTCTTCCAAAATATTTACAAGAAAAATTAAATGGTCCTTATAATGAATATATAGATGAAAAGTAACATTTTTAAATTGAGAAAATCTTTTTAAAATATAATTTTTCTAATTTAGACTTTATTATGTTAAAAATTTATTAAAGTTAAATCTATAGAAATATTAAAATGATTTAATTGTTGAATTTCAAATTAAATATTTTCCTTTAATTAGATGTGTTTCCTCTAATTGAATGCAAAAAAATTGGATTTCTATTTAAATTTAAATTAAATAATTCTCTCATTCTATTTGGGTTAATTCTATTATTATGATTAATAATAGGTTCATTTAAATTAAAATCAGTTTTGATTGGTGTTCTATTACTTAAATAATTGAGTTTATGTTCATTTCTTATTATTGGTAATTCTTCTGTATATTTAATTTCTGATAATATTTGTCTTCTATTTGAATAAGGGAAAGGATATTGATTTAATTCATTTATGTTTATATTATTTAGATTCTTTTGATTACTCACATATTTTCTTCTTTCATAATTAGGATTTAATTTAGACATATTATTGTTAAAAGGTTTTAAAACTATCTTATTTTTATCAATATTTTTTAATTTTATTTTATATAAATCAAATATATCATTTTTATTATTTTTAATTTTAATATTATAATTTCTTTTTGAAATTTCAGTTAATTCAGCTTTATATTCATCTTGAATTGAATTTCCTTTGGATTTATTAAAGTTATTGATTATAACATTATTATTTTTATTTATATTTTGAATATTTGAATTTAAAGTAAAATTTATATTGTTTTCAGGTTTTTTCTTTGATTTTATTATATTAATTTTATTATTTCCTTTAATTGCAAAAGTTCCATTTTCATTATATTCATTATATAAATGTATATCTTTTTTTTTATTCCTAGATTCATTTATATTATTTTTAATAGGATTATATCCAATATTAATAATTTCATTATAATTTATATTATGATTATTATTCGGAGTTAGATTTTCATAAGTTGGATTAGCAGTATAACTTTTTCTTCCTAAATCAATATCATTATTATCTGAATTAAACTTATCATTATAAATTTTTTTTCCAAGCAAATAAAAATTATGTTTTTTTATTTGTTCAATAGTGATTCTTTTATTAGGATCAGTAACCAAAATTTTATTCATAATATCTTTACTTAATTTTGATAAATATCTAGGATAATCTAATTTACATTGTAAAATTTTTTTAAATAAAATATCATTATCATCATCTTCAAAAGGTAAATAACCACATAAACAAGCATATAAAATAATTCCTATAGCCCAAATATCAATTTTAAATCCATCATATTTATTTCCAGCTACCATTTCAGGAGATGCATAGCAAGGGCTTCCACAAGGAGTACTTAAATAATTTTTTCCATCAAAAAAATTTGATAATCCAAAATCTATAATTTTGAGTTTTTTTTCTTTATCTAATAATAAATTTTCAGGTTTTAAATCTCTATGTGCAATCCCTTTATTATGAATATATTCTATCCCATTTATTATTTGATAAAAAAAATATGCGGTTTCTTCTTCTTTTAATCTTTCGTTTTCTACAATATAATTAAATAATTCTCCTCTTTCATAAAATTCCATTATAATCATATAAAATTTATTTGTGTCTAACATTTCAAAGACTCTAATTACATTTGGATGATTAATTTCTTTATAAATTTTCATTTCCCTTATTATTCTTTCTAAATCATCTTTTTCAACTATTTTTGATTTATCTAATAGTTTTATAGCAACTTTTTGATTTGTGGTGCGATTTACTCCGAGTTTTACTTTACTAAAAGTTCCACTTCCTATTGTTTGTTTGACTATGTAATGTCCTATTTTTATGCTTCTTTCTTCTCTAAAAGAAGGATCTGTACTCATTTTTTAGTTTTTTAATAATGTTTTTTATTATTAATTTCTTTCTAATTTTGAATTAATTGAAATTACATAATTTTTTTTTTCAATATTGATATTTTTTGGTTTTTAATATAAAAAAACCAAAATAATAAATTATTTAACAATTAAATAATATTTAAAATTTCTTTTTTAAGGTATTATTTAATTTTTTTTAAAATGAAATATAATCCACTTTTAAATAATACCTTATTCCCTTTAATATTTTATTATATTCTTTATTAAATCTAATGAAAGAAATAATTTAAATTGATTTAAAATATATTTTCATTTAAATTTAATTTGAATAATATTTTTTTAAAGATTATTTTATTTGTTTTATTCTTTCAAGTATTCACAAAATAAAAAGAATTCATTGTTCGAAACAAAACTTTGTTTTTTTAAAAATGATTATATTTTCGATTTTTTATGAAAACATTTGAATTTTATATTTTGAAAATAATCAAAAAGATTAAATTCAATTATTAATTTAAATTTCCATTTTATATTAATTAAATAAATTGTCATTATAAAATGAAATTTATAAAGTCTCAAAATTTTTTTGATTTAAACCACTTTTCAAATAGATTTCAAAAAAAATTTTTCATTCAATTGTAAATGTTTCTTTTTTGCAAATTTAAAAGTTGGGAAAATTTCAATAATTTATTTTTATAAATTTATAAAGTAGATTTTTACCAATAAATATGAATTAGCTTCAATTATACTAGAATAATATTTTTATTATTTAAAATTTTAAATAATTATTATAACTTAATCACATATTCAGATTATCATTATTAGTTTATTTTTGAAATTTAATATTCTACGTTTAAAATTAACTCTTTAAATTTGATAATTAAAATATTTTTTTTCATATTTTAAATATATTTGAATCTCATAAATTTTCATTATATCGAATTTAGACAAATTATTTAATTTTCATTCAATACTTTTAATTTTTAAATTTAATAGCAAAAATAATTTATATATTGAAATATATTTTCATTTAAAAAAATGAAAATGAGTTTAGCCCCTACTAGATTAAACAAAGAACTAAGAGATTATAAAAATCAAAAAGATACAGATAGAATAAAATTATATTTAAGAGACAATGAAAATATTTTTCAATGGCAAGCAAAAATAAAAGGACCTCCAGACACTCCTTATGAAGGAGGAGAATTTTTAGTGAATATAAATGTTCCAGAAGATTATCCAATTTCTCCTCCAAAATGTTATTTTATTACTAAAATATTTCATCCAAATATAGATTTTTCAAATGGAGAAATATGTTTTGAATTACTTAAAGATAAATGGACTCCTCAATGGAGTCTTGAAAGTGTTTGTGTTGCTTTATTTAATTTATTGAGTAATCCTAATGCTGATAGTCCTTTAAATTGTGATTGTGGTAATTTAATTAGAGCACATGATTTTCTAGGTTATACCACTATGGCAAAGATGTATACTATTGAATATTCTACAAATTTTCAACCTATCAAAAAGAAAAAGAAAAAGAAAAATCAATAATTATATAGTTTAATTTTGTTTTAAAGTAATAAAATTCATATTGAAACATAAATATATATATATATATATTACTTGCTTATTCTTTATCATATTAAATGAAAATAAATTCAAAAAATGTATTGATTATTAAAATTATGTAAATTTTCTTTCAACGCTTTTTTATCTTTTTCTTATAAATAATTTGAAAAAAAATCATTCATTTCTAAATGAAAAGAAAATTAATTAAGAGAATAATATAGAATTTTTGATACAGATATTAAGATAAATAATTATTCCTAATATGTTATGTAGTATTTAAAAATTCAGTTAAAGTGGAATAAATCAAAGATTTAAAATATGTAATTTAATTATTTCTTTTAAAAATAATATTTATTTTGGCAAATAGGAAAACATTGTATTCCAAAAGAATAGGAAGATATTATAGAAAAGTAATTATAGAAGTTAAACAAAAAAAAAGATATCTTAAAAAAAAATTTATAATTCCTGTGAAAAAGGTAATAATGGAAATTTTAAGATGTTGAATAAGTAATTTAAAAAATATCTTCTATTTAAAAATATTTATTATTAAAACAAAAAAATAAAATATAAAAATATTAGTTTTCATTAATATTCATTATCATGATTTTATAGTAATAATTTAAAAAAGTATTATACATTAAAAATTTGGTTTAAAAGGCTTAAATTTACCTTTTGTTCCGAAATTTATCATTGTCTTTTGTCCAAAACTATTTGCAAAATTATATGAAGATTTTATAAAAAAATTAGTTTTTGTTTTTGCTTTGTTATCTTTAAAAACAGAAGTTGTTTTCTCTGGAACTTGAATTCTATTTTCATTTAATATATTTATTCCTTGTATATCAGTATTATTTTCAATATCTTCATTTGATTTATTAAAAATAATATTTTGTAGAACATTTATTACTTCTTCTTTTAAAAGAAACATTTCGATTAATTTTGTTTTATCAGAAGGTAAAAATTGATTATATTTTATATTACTTACATAAGGTATATTCATTAAATCTTTGTTTTTTTTAAATTTACTATTTTCATTAAGTTTTTCTTTTAACTTTCTATTAAAAATATTTTTCCTAACTTCTTCAACACAATCATTAAAAATATTTTCTAATTTATTTTTTTCTATTATCATTTTATTAAATTCAGATAAAGTTTTATGATTTCTTATTCTTTCTTTTCTTAATTCATTTTTTAATCTTTCAACTAAATCATTTAATTTTTCATTTTTAACTTGTTCATATAAAATATTTTTACTAATATTATCAATATTATTAACTTTATCATTATTTTCAATATTATTAATTCCGAAATTATCCATATTATAATTTAAATTATTTTCTTCATTTTCATTTATAATTTCTCTTTTTTCATTATCACCTGGGATTTCATTACCTTCAATTTTATTAAATTTTTCTTTCATTTCATTATTTTCTCTTTCTACATCTTTCATACTTTGAATATTACTTTCTAATTCAACTAATAATTGTTTATTAATATTCTCTGATTCTTTCCATTTAATTGTCATATTATTTAATTCATTTGTTAATAATTTCATTCTAAATCCCATTTCTTCTATTTTTGAACTCATATCTTTACATAAACCATTTAAACGAATAGCTTCTAATCTAAAAAAATCTCTTTCACATTTTACAATTCTTATATCATTTTCTTTTAATTTCTTTTTTGTTTCATTTTCAATTTCTTCAATTCTCTTTCTTATTTCCTCACGAACGTTATCCATAAATTTTATAAAAGTTTTTACATATTCTTCATATTGTTTATCTAAAATATTTTGTATAGTTATTCCTAAATTATTTACTCCTGAGGTCAATCCATCTTCATATTTTTGAAGTTTTAAAAGTCTTTCAACATCTTCTGGAGCAAAAGTGAATTTTTCTTTTATATCTTTTTCTATATTTTCTTTTAATTTATCTAGATCTATTGGGATATATGGTTCTTTTTTTTCTCTTTTTTTCTTTTCAGGCTTCTCAGATACTTTTTCGGTTTCTTCTTTTTTCATTTTTTATTATTTTATAATTTAAAAGTTTAATTAAAAGAAAAATATTTTTTTATTAATCTATCATAATTTCAATTAATAACTAATGATTATATATAAGGACTTTTTTCATCAAATCCTATATCATCTAATTTAGTTAAAGATGTAGCAATTTCACAACTTTTTCCCCCATAATTTAAACGAATAACATGGTCTTTATAAATCCATTTTTTAAAAGTTTCAAAATCAATTGGAGAATAAGGATCAATACCACTTTCTCTTAAATCATTATCAATATAACTTTTAATTTGAGTGTCAAATCTTTCAGCCCAAAGTTCAATTTGAGTCATACTTACAATAGGTAAATTTTTTTTTTGAAAATTATTTTTATCTTTTTGAATTTGCCATAATAAATGTTTATATCCATAAATAAAGCTTTTAATGAAAAATTCTTTTATTTCATTTCCTTCAATATAACTTCTGTTTTTATCATAAGAATTCATCATACTAACCATAGATAAATGTAATCTAAAGTTTTTGTCTTTTAAAACATTTGAAAATCCTTTAATAAATTCATCTTCTTGAATTTTTCCATCTCCTGAATCATCAATTAAATTAAATATTTTTTCACTTAAATATGTATAATGCATTTCTGGAATTGGAAATCTAAACAAACTTTCAATTGCATCATTAAATCTATCTTTGTTTAAATATTCATTATTAATTGAATAATTTTGAAAGCAATCTTTTAATGATTTAATTGTTAAATGATATTTATAAGTGTTTCTTTGATTAAAAGTACTAGAACGTAAAAATTGGTTATTTTGGTTATTATTCGGTTGTTTTATGTTAAAATTATTTTGAGGATTAAAATTTTGATTTTGATTTTGACTTTGATTTTGATTTATTATTGGAGGATTTGATAATGCTTTGTTAATATTATTTTGATAGTTCTGAGAATATATATTTGAATTTTGGGTTTGATAATTGTTGTTGTTATTTTGGTTTTTAACTTCTGGAGTATACAAATCGACATTTTGGTTTCCCATTAAAAATATATATAATTGATTTTTATTTTTATTTATTTTTTTTCTTTAAATATTTTTTTAATGAAAATTCCAATTTCAAAATTTGTCATTCCATCATTATTATTTTCTTTAATTATAATTAATGAAATATTTTATAGAAAGACTTTATTTAACAAAAGTATTAATTTTGAAAAAAAATTACAATCTTTTTTTGGAAAAAAATTTTTTAAATATTATTTCAGAGTTATGTCATCATTAGGAGGAAAATATATAATAATTCCCTTAATAATAATGTTAATGTTCACTCCAATTAATTTCTTTATAATAGAGTTATTTATTTTTAGTTTATCATGTTATTTCTCAGGTTTTTTAAAACTTATTTATGGAAATCCAAGACCATTTTGGATAGATAATACAATCAAAATTGATTGTGAAGGAAGTTATGGAAATCCAAGTGGACATTCTATTACAAGTACTTCAATTTATTTATCAATGTGTTATTTCATGACTCAAACTAAATTTTTTAAAACAAGAAGTGTTTACTGGAAAATATTAGCATATTCTATTTATATTTTTTTTATTTTTAATATTATATTTAGTAGACTTTATTTTGGAGTTCATTCCATCAATCAAGTAATTTTTGGGTTTTTACTTGGATTATGGATATTTTATCTTGTTATTTTTGTATTTAATATCCAAAAGAAAAAGCCAAAAGAGTTTTTAGATTTTATTTATGATTATTTTTTCTATATTTTATCTGGTTACATAATATTTTTTTTTATTGCATTCCCTTTTTATTTTCTTAAAAGAGATAATGATAAATTATATAAAAATATTATAAATGAAATATGCCCAAAAATAAGTGAATCAAATATTTTACAAAATGATAGTTTATATATGCTTTTAATTTATTTATCTTTTATTGGAGTAATTATTGGAGAAATACAAACTATTTTATTAGTAAAACAAAAAAATTATGATAATTATACTGATGATTTAATTAATTGGCATAGATATTTTTTCAAAGAAAATACTACTTTTCTTAGATATTTTGGTTTTATTTTTGTTTTTTCAATCATTTATATTCTAATTTATTTAATTTTCATAATAATCAAAAATGATTATCTTAGGGATTTTTTAGGTATTTCATTATCTGAATTTGTGGCTTTTGGTTATATGTTTGTCAATATTTTTGAAACAGAAAGAATAGAAAATCCTCGTTATCATAATCAAAATGAAGAAGGATATCAACAAAATTTAAATATATTAAATGAAGAAGAAACTAAAATTGTAGATGATGATGAAGAAAAACAATCACTAATTGGATCTAATTAATCTTCTTACTCAAGAAATATTTAAATTAATGAGTTTTTTTCTTTCATTTGAATAATTAGAAGATAAATGGTTTAAATAAGTGTTCCATAAAATATAGTCTTTTAATTTAAATATTTTTTACAATTAAAATAAAAAAATAAAGTAAATTAATATTAATATTTCAAGAAAATTGTTTATATATTCATTTATTTTTTCTTTATTACTCTTTGAATTTATAATTACTTTCTTTATTATTATTTATTACACAAAAATTATTTGAGTTCTATTAAATAATCGAATATTTTTCTTATTCTTATATGAAAATATCAAGATATATTAAATTTGGAAAATAACTTAATAAATCTATTTTTTTATTCAAATCAATTGAATTATTCAAGGAAAAGAAAATTTTGTTTCTATTACTCATAACTTCCTAAATTTTGTTTTGTTAAAATAATTTATTCATAACCTTATTTTTTTTGTGATTTAATGTTTTGATTTTTATATAAAAAATTTTTTAGATTTTAACCCGTTTTTTAATTAATACTTTTTATATAAAGGATTACCGATATTATTTTTTAATTTTTAAAAACTAAGATAATTATTTATTTCGATATTTTAAAATACTTCCCCTTCAATCCACCAAAATTATTATAGAGATTTAATTTTTTAAAAAATAGTAATCTATTATCTAATAATAATATTTTTATTCTTTTTCCTATAATTGTATAATAATTTATCATCTTCACATCAAAATTACATTCATTTTCTCAAATTCTTCTTCAA
>JAEEGL012110402.1_pt1 | contig 10635 bp, 8 predicted proteins | sample 9134231 | NCBI WGS metagenome assembly JAEEGL01 (sample SAMN16246548, study PRJNA631951) | gut metagenome | biome: gut microbiome; feature: rumen; material: fiber-attached | host: Bos | place: Iran: Karaj | collected 2018-10 | reverse complement strand
TTATAAATGCTAATTTTCGATTATACGGTCGCCTCCGGCCCGTGTCAAGGGAGTACTCCGGTAAAATTTTCAATTCCCCAAACTTTCGGCGTTTTCTTGGGCAGGCGGAAGAAACGGGGCCGAAATCTGTAATATAACTGTAACATTTTCGTAACCTCCGTGTAACTATTGAACGGGCACGAAAACAGCCCGGGAAGACCCGGGCTGCGGGGTGCTTTTTTCGGGGTTCTCAGGGGAGGAGATCGGTGATCACGTCCGCGATGTCCTTCCCCGCTTCCAGGGCGTCCGCCCCTTCGTTGACGCCGGCTTCTCTGTCCAGGGCTTCCCTCACGGTGTCCACGTCGTCCACCAGGCCGGCCACCGAGGCCACCCCGTCCATCCCCAGGATGGCGGCGATGCTGCCGATGACCGAGGCCACGCTGGAGGCGCTCAGTTCCCCGGCCTGGATGGTGTCCCGGATGCTCCTGCCTTCCACGAAGGCGGTGGTGACGGAGGAGACGACGGGGATGCCCAGCAGGTCCGCCACCCTCCCGATGGCTTCCGCGGTATTGTCCGCGTTCAGCTCGTTCTTCACCAGCGGCAGGATCAGCCGGGTGAGGGCGTCCTCCAGAGGGGTGCCGGCGGGGATCCAGTCCAGGATCTCCTCCTCTTCCTTCAGGGCGTCCAGTTCCTTCTCCGCCCCGGCGCCTTTGGCGGCCACCACAGCGAATGCCGCGTCCTCATAGGCTTCCCGAATCCCGTCCATCCGCTCCTTCAGGGCGTCCAGTTCCCCGGCGGCGGCCAGATCCAGCAGGATCAGCTCCGGTTCCGCGTCCGCGACGGCTTCCGCCTGCTTCTCCGGCTTCTCCTCGTCGGTGAACTCCATGTCTACGTAGCGCTTGGACTTTAGGTACCGGATGAGGGACTCGTTGTATTCGCTCTTTCCCAGCAGCGAGAAGACGCTGCGCTCGGGCAGGGAGCCGAGCCTGAGGGGGCGGAGCTTCCTCTTCGCCCGGATGGCGAACCAGATCCCGGCGCCGACGGCTCCCAGCAGGGCGGCGATAGCCCCGATGAGCATCGGGGGCGTGACGCCCTTCAGTCCCAGGGCGGGGATCTCCCGTTCCTCCCTCTCGCCGCAGCGGCCGCAGAGGCGGTACTCCAGCCCGGCGCGGAACACGCCCGCTTCCTTCTCCACCGTCCACTGCTCCGGGAAATCGTGGCCCAGGGCAGGCAGGTCCTGCCGGACCTCCTCGCCGCAGACGGTGCAGATCCCCGCCGAGAAGCCGGCTTCGGTGCAGGTGGGCTCGGTGACGGCGGGATCGCCGAAGACGTGTCCCGCCGGCGGGATCACTTCTTTGTAAGTGTCTTCGCAGCGGATGCAGGTGAAGGTCTTCTCCCCCGGCCCGGTGCAGGTGGGCTCGGTGACCGTCTCCTCATACTCGTGGCCCAGGGCGGGGAGCATGGTGCTCCTGCTGTCCCTGCACCTGCTGCAGGTGGAGATGAGCTCCCCGGGCTCGGTGCAGGTGGCCTCGATGACCGTGTCCACGTAGTCGTGGCCCAGGGCCGCGATGGCGGTGCTGCTGGACTCGCCGCAGCGGGTGCAGGTCCTGCGGGTGTAGCCCGCTTCGGTGCAGGTAGCCGGTTTCTCCTCGGTGGACCAGTTGTGCCCCAGGGGGCGGACGGTCTCGGTCTTGGGACGGCCGGTGAGGGTGGAGGTGCTGCTGCCGCAGAGGGAGCAGTAGTAGGTCCGCACGCCGGATTCGGTGCAGGTGGGCTGGGTAGTGATCTCGCTGCGGGAGAAGTCGTGGCCTTCCAGGTCTTCGGACCAGGAATTGCTGCAGTTCCCGCAGGTGTACTCGATGCTGCCCCCGACGCACGGGATAAAGTTGTCGAAGGCGGTGACGTTGTCGCTGCCGCAGTTGGGGCAGACGTCGGCCGCGTGGGTATGGGGGCTGGCGGGCAGGCTGCCGATCAGGAGCAGCAGGACCAGGACCAGGACCTTCCGGAGGGTGCTTCTCTTCATCTATCTCTCCCTTTCTCCCGCAGGGGCGGGCGGGTATACGTTCTCATTGTACTACATATATTACACATTTTAAGGGAGTTGGCAAGGGAGCGCCCCTTCCCCGGTTCCGGACGCCGGTGTATAATGTTCAAAAAAACGGAGGCTAAGAGGATGAGCATCGCGTACAGGAACTGCACGCTGCTGGACGGCAGCGCGGACATGAGCCCCCGCCCCGGCATGACGGTGGTGGTGGAGAAGGACCGGATCGCCGCCGTCCTGCCGGACGCCGAGGCGCCGGCGGACGCGGAAACGGTGGACCTGGGAGGGGCGTATCTGCTCCCGGGGCTGATCAACCTGCACATCCACCTCCCCGGTTCCGGGAAGCCCAAGAAGAAGCAGACCGACACCAAGAAGATCGTCCGGCTCATCCATAAGATCCCCTTCGGGATCCGGATCCTGGATTCCATGTGCGCCGGATTCGCGAAGATGGAGCTGATGAGCGGCGTCACCACCGTGCGGACGGTGGGCGGCGTGGACGACTCCGACGCCCGGTGCAGGGACCGGATCCGCCGGGGAGAGATCCCCGGCCCCCGGATGCTGGTGGCCAACGAGGCCATCTCGGTCCCCGGCGGCCACATGGCGGGTTCCCTGGCCTTCGAGGCGCTGAGCGCGGAACACGCCGCCCAGCTGGTGGACCGCATCGCCGAAGGAAAGCCGGACCTGATCAAGCTGATGATCACCGGCGGCGTCCTGGACGCCACCGAAGTCGGGGAGCCCGGCGTGCTGCGGATGCCCCCGGAGTACGTGAAGGCAGCCTGCGGCCGGGCCCATGAATTGGGTTTCACCGTGGCCGCCCACGTGGAGAGCCCGGAAGGGGTCCGGGTCGCCCTGGAGAACGGGGTGGACACCATCGAGCACGGGGCGAAGCCGGATGAGGAGATCCTGCGGCTGTTTAAAGAGAGAGACGCCAGACTGGTGGCCACCCTCTCCCCCGCCCTTCCCTACGCCGAGTTCGACCGCGGCGTCAGCAACTGCAGCGAGATGGACCAGACCAATGGGAAGATCGTGTTCCACGGCATCATCGACTGCGCCAGGGCCGCACTGGAAGCCGGTATCCCGGTGGGGCTGGGCACCGACACCGGCTGCCCCTTCGTCACCCACTACGACATGTGGAGGGAAGTGAACTACTTCGTGAAGTACTGCGGCGTCTCCCCCGCCTTCGCGCTGCACACCGCCACCATGGTGAACGCGTCCATCGCGGGCGTGGAGAAGGAGACGGGCAGCATCGAGCCGGGCAAGAGCGCCGACTTCATCGTCTGCGCCTCCGACCCGCTGGAGGACCTGAGCGCCCTGAGGAAACTGGAACTGGTGGTCTGCAGGGGCAGGGCGTACAACCATCCCAGGATCAGGAAGTATAAGAAGGCTGAGGTCGAACTGGACAAGTTCATCTGACCCTGAACGTGAAGATCGCCCGCTTCCGCGGGCGATCTATTTTCATTGTCATGCGTTTAATCGAGGCAGGCGAAGGGCGCGTAGAGCGGCCACATGTTCCGGTCCACCGTGGCTTCCACCAGCAGCCCGTCCTCCCTCCAGGTCTCGCTGACGATGTTTCCCTGGTCCCGCAGCGCGGTGCAGCGGGAAATGCTGTCGAAGGGGAACAGGAGCCGGCAGCGGACGACCCTCTCGGACAGTTTCTCCGAGACGGCCTCCAGCAGTCCCTCCAGCCCCATGCCGGTGGCTGCGCTCACGTGCAGGCCCGGCAGGGCGTCGTACGTGTCGATAAGGTCGCACTTGTTGAACACGATGAGGGTGGGAGTCTCGTCGCAGCCCAGGTCCTTCAGCACGTCTCTGGTCACGTCCAGCTGGGCCGGCCATTCCGGCGAGGCCGCGTCGGCCACGATGAGGATGAGGTCGGCGTATCTCGCCTCGTCCAAGGTGGACTTGAAGGCCTTCACCAGCCCGTGGGGCAGCCGGCTCACGAAGCCGACCGTGTCCACCAGCACCACGTTCTGCAGATTGCCCACGGCCAGCCTGCGGACGGTGGGATCCAGGGTGGCGAACAGCTTGTCCTCCGCCAGCACCGAAGCGCCGGTGAGGGCGTTGAGCAGCGAGCTCTTGCCCACGTTGGTGTAGCCCACCAGGGCCACGGTGGGGATGCCGGTCTTCTGCCGGTTCTTCCGGGTCAGGTCCCGGTGGCGTTCCACGTCCGCCAGTTTCTCCTTCAGGGAGGCGATCCTCCCCCGGATGTGCCGGCGGTCGGTCTCCAGTTTGGTCTCGCCGGGGCCCCGGGTGCCGATGCCGGCGCCCTGCCTGGAAAGAGCCCCTCCGAAGCCGGTGAGCCTGGGGAGGCGGTATTCCAGCTGGGCCAGCTCCACCTGCAGCTTCCCTTCCGCCGTTCTGGCGTTCTGGGCGAAGATGTCCAGGATGAGCATGGTCCGGTCGATGACGGTGAGGCCGGTGGCGTTCTCCAGGTTCCGCACCTGGGTGCCGGTGAGGCTGTCGTCGGCGATGAGCAGTTCCGCCTCCAGCAGTTCGGCGGTCTGCTTCACCTCCTCCACCTTCCCCTTCCCGATGTAGGTGGCGGAGTTGGGCTTCTCCAGGGTCTGCACCGCTTCCGCGACGGGATCCACCCCGTCGGTGTCGCAGAGGGCGCGCAGCTCCGAGAGGGACAGTTCCACGTCCCAGTCCCCCGTGTCCGCCGCCACCAGGATCGCTTTGATTCTTTCTTCCATCTTTTCCGAAAAGAGCCCGGACGCGCCGGGCTCGCATGATTCAGTCAAGGAAATCCTTGAGTTTCTTGGAACGGGAGGGATGGCGCAGTTTCCGCAGGGCCTTGGCCTCGATCTGGCGGATGCGCTCCCTGGTGACGTTGAACTCCCTTCCCACCTCTTCCAGGGTCCGGGGCTTTCCGTCTTCCAGGCCGAAGCGCAGCCGCAGCACCTTCTCTTCCCTGGGGGTCAGGGTCCCCAGCACGCCGGAGAGCTGTTCCCTCAGCAGGGACTGGTAGGCGGCTTCCGCCGGCACCTGGGCGTCCTCGTCCGGGATGAAGTCTCCCAGATGGCTGTCCTCCTCCTCGCCGATGGGGGTCTCCAGGGAGACGGGCTCCTGGGCCACCCGCATGATCTCACGGACCTTGTCCTCCGAGATGCCCATGGCCTCGGCGATCTCCTCCACGGTGGGCTCGTGGCCGTTCTCGTGCAGCAGCTGGCTGGATACCTTCTTCACCTTGTTGATGGTCTCCACCATGTGCACCGGGATGCGGATGGTCCTGGCCTGGTCCGCGATGGCGCGGGTGATGGCCTGCCGGATCCACCAGGTGGCGTAGGTCGAGAACTTGAATCCCTTGGTGTAGTCGAACTTCTCCACCGCCTTGATGAGGCCCAGGTTGCCTTCCTGGATCAGGTCGAGGAAGTGCATCCCTCTTCCCACGTACCTCTTTGCGATGGACACCACCAGCCTCAGGTTGGCCTCGGCGAGGCGCTGGCGGGCATAGGTGTCGCCGTCCGCCATCCGCTTGGCCAGGTCGATCTCCTCGTCCGGGGTGAGGAGCGGCACGCGGCCGATCTCCTTCAGGTAGACCTTCACCGGGTCGTCCAGGCCTTCGGTGAGGGCGGCCTCGCTCTCTAAGTATTCCTTGGGAAGCGTCAGGTCCTCCACCTCTTCATCGGGAAGGTCTTCCACGATCTCGATGCTCTGGTTCTCCAGCGAGCTGTACAGCTTGTCCATCTGCTCGCTGTCGTAGTCCAGCTCCTCCAGCGCGTCGGTGATGTCGCTGGTGGAGATCTTTCCGGATACCCGGCCCTGCTCCAGCAGGTCGTTCAGTTCGATCTTTTTCTCGCTCATTTCTTATCTCCCATAGAGTTGTTTCTGCTTTCGATCATCGCCTGGATGTCTTCGGCGGTCATGGTCCTCAGGTCGCTCTCGGTGGGGCGGGCGCTGCGCTCGATGATCTTGTCCACGTAGAAGTCGCAGTCCTCCACCGAGAACCGGGTCCCCGCGTTCTCCGCCACGATGGCGGAGAAGACGCCCATCAGGTCGCTGGAGAGCGTCCCGGAGGCGGAGACGTAACCGGTGAACTCCCCGGCTTCCGAGAGAGCGCAGACCGCGTCGAAGATCTGCCCCGCCTCCGCGGAGACGAAGTCGCTCCCCTTCAGCCTCCGGCTCACCGGACCGCAGAGGTCCGGGTGGCTGCACAGAAGGGCCAGGAGCCGCCGTTCCGCGGCTACCGAGCCGATGTTCTGCCGCTCGTAGGACTTGACGTTGTACCGGTCCTCCACGCTGCGGGCCAGCCGGGCTTCCTCCTTCTTCTTCTCGGCATACCGCCGGTTCCTGAGGGTCCTGCTCACGCCGTCCAGGATGGTGGATTTCTCCACCCCGGTCTCCTCCGAGACCCTGCCGGCCCACACTTCCCTCTCGGTGGCGTTGGAGACGCCGCAGAGGATGTTGGTGGCGTCCTTGAGATAGGCGACCTTCCCTTCCGCGGACTCCAGGTCGTACTTCTTCTTCGCCCTGCTCAGCTCGTACTGCATGGAGCCGCTGGACCTGTCGATGAGGGCCTGGAAGGCGGAGCCTCCCTCCGCCTTGATCAGTTCGTCTGGGTCCTTTCCCCCTTCGATCTGGATCACCCGGACCGGCATGTCCGCCGCCCGCAGGACGTCGATGGCTCTCTTGGTGGCCTTCTGCCCCGCCTCGTCCGCGTCGTAGGAGATGAGGACCTCGTTCACGTAGCGGGAGAGCATCCGGGCGTGCTCTTCGGTGATGGCGGTGCCCAGGGTGGCCACCGCGTCGGTGAAGCCCGCCTGGTGAAGGGAGATGACGTCCATCTGCCCCTCCACCAGGATCACCCGTCCGGTGCCCGCGTTCTTGGCGAAGTTGAGGCCGAACATGGTCCGGCTCTTCTTGAAGACGGCGGTGTCCCTGGTGTTGACGTATTTCCGGGAATCGGCCCCCATGGTCCGGCCGGAGAAGGCCACGATCTGCCCCCTCACGTCGATGACCGGGAACATGACCCGGGCGCGGAAGAAGTCGTAGTAGCTGTTGTTCTTCCCCTTGGAGAGCAGGCCGGCTTCCTCCATCTCCTCGTAGCGGTATCCCTTGCTCCGCAGATGGTCCCGCAGGCCGTTCCAGCCCTCCGGGGCGTACCCCAGCCCGAAGCGGGTGATGGTGGAATCCTGCAGCCCCCTCCTGCGGAGGTAGGCCCGGGCCTCCTTTCCCTCGGCGGAGTTGAGGCAGTCGAAGAAGTACCGGGCGGCCAGCCGGTTCATGTCCAGGATCCGTTTCCGCCGGTCGGCGGCGGCCCGGTCGGCGCTGTCCTCCGGCATGGTCATGCCGGCCCGGTCGGCCAGGAAGCGGACGGCCTCGATGTACTCCAGGTTCTCCTGCTTCTCCACGAAGGTGATGATGTCTCCCCCCGCCCCGCATCCGAAGCAGTAGTAGTTCCTGGATTCGGGATAGACGGTGAAGCTGGGGGTCTTTTCGGAATGGAAGGGACAGAGGCCCACGTAGAGCCTGCCGCGTCTCTTCAGACCGACATAGCCACTGATGAGGTCGACGATGTCCACCCGCTCATGCAGCTCTTCGATGAATTCCCTCGGCAGCGCCATGGCTCTTTCTCCTTTCCTTTATTTCTATCGTATGACGTGGCGTCAGTAGACCGGCCAGGACTTGGGGATGAAGAGGTCCTCGAAGCACCTTGTGGCGAACTCGTCGCTCATGCCGGAGATGTAGTCGGTGACGGCCCGGTCGATGCCCTCGGTGTAGGCGGTCTCCAGATAGAAGGTGGGCATCCGGTCCGGGTTGTCGTGGAAGTAGTTGAACAGGGACTCCACGATCCCGTACACCTTGTGCTCCTCCGCCTTGGGCTTGGCCTCCAGGTTGAGGTAGACCTGGCTGTACATGAACTCGTTGAACACCCTGAAGGCTTCGTCCACCGCCGGATCCATGACCAGGTGGGCGCCGTCGAAGTTGTCCACCAGCGAGTTCACCAGCGTGGTGATCCGCCGGGACTTCCCCGTCCCCAGCTGGTTGCGCACGATGTCGGGCAGCATCTCCTCGGTGACGGCTCCCGCGCTCACCGCGTCCTCGAAGTCGTGGTTGAGGAAGGCGATCCGGTCGCTGTAGCGGACCACCTGCCCTTCCAGGGTGGAAGGGAGAGGCCCGGTGGTGTGGCGCTGCATGCCGTCCAGCGTCTCGAAGCAGAGGTTCAGCCCCTTGTGGTCCTTCTCCAGCTTCTGCACCACCCGCACGCTCTGGTCGTAGTGGCGGAAGCCGCCGGCGCACAGCCGGTCCAGCGCCCGTTCCCCGGCGTGGCCGTAGGGCGTGTGCCCCAGGTCGTGGCCCAGTCCGATGGCCTCGGTCAGGTCCTCGTTGAGCCGGAGGGCCCGGGAGACGGTCCGGGCGATCTGGGTGACTTCCAGGGTGTGGGTCATCCGGGTCCGGTAATGGTCCCCCATGGGGGAAAGGAAGACCTGGGTCTTCTGCTTCAGCCTGCGGAAGGCCTTGCTGTGCAGGATCCGATCCCGGTCCCTGGCGAAGTCGGTGCGCAGTTCGCACTTCTCCTCCGGCTCCTGCCTTCCCTTCGTCTCGTCGGCGAAGGAGGCGTAGGGCGCCAGGATCTCATGCTCCAGTCTTTCCTGTCGTTCACGTGGATTCATGTCTCGTCCTCCATAATCTATATACGGAGAAAACCCGCCGATATCTTTTCAATCGACGGGCAGAAATCCTTTTTCCAGCAGTTCCAGGGAACCGGATCCCCGGGTGAGCTCCCGCAGCGCGGCGCCGAAGGCCTCCGCCGGGCCGTCCATGGCCGTGAGGGTCATGCGGACGCAGTCGGTGAACTCGCTGCCCTCCACGTTCACGCCGCAGTCCGACGCGGCGCGGAGGATCCGCTCGTAGTCGCCGTAGGCGCAGTTCAGGGCGTACCGGCCCGCCAGTTCCATGTGCACCGTGCCCGCGGCCTCCACCGCCAGCCTGGCGGCTCCGGAGTAGGCCCGCACCAGCCCGCCGGTGCCCAGCAGGGTGCCGCCGAACCACCGGGTGACCACGATCACCGCGTCGGTGATGCCGGGCCGTTCCAGCACGTCCAGCACGGGAAGGCCCGCCGTCCCGGAGGGCTCCCCGTCGTCGCTGTAGCGGGAGAAGTTCCTTTCCCGCAGTCGGTAGGCGAAGACGTTGTGGGTGGCGGTCCGGTCCTCCGCCCGGATGGCGTTGAGGAAGTCCAGGGCCTCCTGCTCGGTCTGCACCGGCCTGGCCTTGGCCACGAAGACGCTGCGCCGGTCTTCCAGCGTCGCCTCCGCTTCCTTCTTGAGAGTCACGTAACCCATTGATCGTTCCTCTTCACGGTTGAAAAAAGCCCCCGTCGTCCGGGGGCTTCGCAACTGATCTCTCAGTCCTTGTTTCCGAGATTATAACGCTTGTTGAAGCGGTCCACACGGCCACCGGTATCGACGAGCTTCTGCTTGCCGGTATAGAAAGGGTGGCATTTGGAACAAATTTCCACGCGGATGTCTTTGCGAGTCGAACGGGTATGGATTACCTCGCCGCAGGCGCACGTGATCGTTGTGTCAACGTACTCGGGATGAATGCCTTCCTTCAACTAATGTCACCTCTTTTACTGTAAAATGGGGTGCTGCGGATTAACAGCCCTAATACCATACCACAGCAAAAGGGAGAATGCAAGGATTTTCTGACGCATTCTCCCCGGTTTTCCGCTGTTTTTCCGTCTGTTTCCCTCAGATGCCGGCGGCCTCCATGATGGCCTTCTCCAGTTTCAGGTTCAGTTCGTCCGACTCGGCGATGGAGGGCTCCTTCGCCGTGATGTAGAACTTCATCTTGGGCTCGGTGCCGGAGGGCCTCACGATGACCGAGGATCCGTTCTCCAGATAGAAGCAGAGAACGTCGGAGACGGGAAGGTCGATGGGGGTGACGCTGCCGTCGGCGTCGGTGTGCTCCAGCTTCTTGATGTCGTCCCGGGCGGACACCCGGAACCCGGCCAGTTCGGCGGGCGGGTCGTTCCGCAGCCGGTCCATCACTCCCTTCATCTTGTCCGCCCCTTCCACGCCGGGGAAGGAGAGGCTGCGCACCAGGTGGCGGTAGAAGCCGTACTTCTGATACAGTCCGTCCAGCACCTCCAGCGGGGTGGTGTGCTTCATCTTGTAGTAGGCGGTGAGCTCGCACAGCAGCATGGAGGCGAAGACGCCGTCCTTGTCCCGGACGAAGTCGCCGGAGAGGTAGCCGCAGCTCTCCTCGAAGCCGAAGATAAACCGGTCGGACTCCCCCTTCTGCTCCAGCAGCAGGATCTGCTCGCCGATGTACTTGAACCCGGTGAGGACGGTCCGCATCTCCACACCGCCGTCCCTGGCGATCTCGTCCGACAGGGCAGAGGAGACGATGCTGCGCACCGCCACCGGCCGCTCGGGCATGGTGCCCGCTTCCTTCCTGGCCCGGATGATGTAGTCCAGCATGAGCAGACCGGCCTCGTTGCCGGTGATGCTGCGGTAGCTGCCGTCCGCTTCCCGGAAGGCGGCGCCTACCCGGTCGCAGTCCGGGTCGGTGGCGATGAAGATGTCGGGCTTCACCTCTTCGCAGAGCCGGATGCCCAGGGCCCTGGCTTCCGCCGTCTCGGGGTTGGGATAGGGGCAGGTGGGGAAATCGCC
>JAEEGL011931665.1_pt1 | contig 10635 bp, 8 predicted proteins | sample 9134231 | NCBI WGS metagenome assembly JAEEGL01 (sample SAMN16246548, study PRJNA631951) | gut metagenome | biome: gut microbiome; feature: rumen; material: fiber-attached | host: Bos | place: Iran: Karaj | collected 2018-10 | reverse complement strand
TCGCTCATCATGCTCATCGGACTTCTGGCCAAGAATGCCATTCTGATTGTGCAGTTCGCCTTGGAGCGCCGCCAGACGGGTATGGCCATCTCATGGTCGGCCGTGCTCGGTGCCGCCGCCCGTCTGCGTCCTATTCTGATGACGTCGCTGGCCATGATTATCGGCTTGCTGCCCATGATGTTTGCCTCGGGCGTAGGCAAGAACGGCAACCAGACGCTGGGCGCTGCTGCCATTGGCGGTATGCTCATCGGTACGTTGTGCCAGATATTCGTTGTGCCCACCTTGTTTGTCATCTTCCAGAGCTTGCAAGAGAAGATTAGTCCCATGAAGTTTGAGGATGAGGACAATGCCGACGTGGCCGCCGAACTTGCTCAGTATGCTCACCGCCCCGTGGAGTATGAACTCCAGAGGTAAGCAGTGAGTAAAGCTGTTGAAATCGAAGAAAGAGTAAAAATGAAATAAGTAGAAAAGTAGTAAGCAGATATTAACGACCGACTTATGAATATGAAAAAGATTCTCATCCTAGCCTTGTCAGCTGTGCTTATGGCCAGCTGCGGCTTATACAATAAGTACGAGCGGCCGGAGGTGAACACGCGGGGGCTGGTGCGCGACGCTCTGTCGCCCACCGACACCCTTGTGGCCACCGACACCCTCAGCTTCGGCAACATGCCTTGGCGCACGGTGTTCACCGACCCGCAGTTGCAGTCGCTCATCGAGAAAGCACTGGTCAACAATGCCGACCTGCTCAACGCCGCACTCAACGTGAAGATGGTGACCGAAGCCCTCAAGGTGGCCAAGCTGGCATTCATTCCCAGCCTCTCGTTCACACCCCAGGGCACCATCTCCTCGTTCGACGGCGCACCGGCCACCAAAGCCTATTCGCTGCCCGTGACCGCCAGTTGGAATGTTGACCTCTTTGGCAACCTGCTCAACCAGAAACGCTCTGCCCAAATGCAGCTGCTCGCCACTCAGGACTATCAGACCGTGGTGAAAACCAACATCATCTCGGGCATTGCCAATCTCTATTACACCCTGCTCATGCTCGACCGCCAGGAGCAGATTCTCGCCGACATGACCACCCTTACCAAGGACACCTGGGACATGATGAAGCTGCAAATGCAGCTCGGACGCGCCCGCTCAACCAGCGTGCAAAGCTCCGAAGCCGCCTATTACAGTGTGCAGGCACAGAGTGCAGGCATCCGTAGGCAGATTCGCGAGATGGAGAACCAGCTCTCGCTCTTGCTCGGCCAGCCCGCACAGGCCATTCCCCGTGGCAAGCTGGAAGAACAGTCGCTGCCCGAGAACCTCGCCACGGGAGTAGGCATTCAGCTGCTCAACAACCGTGCCGATGTGCATGCTGCCGAAATGTCGCTGGCTCAGTGCTTCTACGATGTGAACGTTGCCCGCAGCCGCTTCTATCCAAACATTACGATCAGTGGCACAGGGGCCTTCACCAATCAAAACGGACTGGTGAATCCGGGCAAGATTCTGCTCAGTGCTGTGGGAAGCCTCGTGCAGCCCATTTTCCAGCACGGACAGATTGTGGCTGGTCTCAAGGTGGCCCAGATGCAGTACGAGCAGGCCTACAATACCTGGCAGAACACCATTCTCAAAGCTGGTAACGAGGTGAGCAACGCGTTGGTGCTTTACAACTCGTCGGCCGAAAAAGCCGACTTGGAGGCCAAACAGATTGCCGTGCTCGAAAAGAATGTGGAGGACACCCGAATGCTCTACAAGAGCAGCACCACCAGCTATCTGGAGGTTATTCAGGCGCAGAGCAGCCTGCTCAATGCCCAAATATCGAAAGTGCAGGACGACTTCTACAAGATGCAGGCCGTGGTGAACCTTTATCAGGCTCTTGGCGGCGGCGCCAAATAAAAGTCCCCTTCAATCTTCCTTTTGGGAGAGGTTTCAAATGTTTAATCAAGACCCACGCCCCTGCACAGGTCTTCCCCCCTCGAGGGGGAATAAGAGGGGGGCTTTATTATGTCAATAATATCCCCAAGGGCCGAAATATCGCCAAAGGCGAAAATCGGCGACAATTGCAAGATATACCCCTTCGCCTATATCGAGGACGACGTGGTGATAGGCGACGGATGCATCATCTTCCCCTTTGTGAGCATCCTCAACGGCACGCGAATGGGCGGACACAACAAAATTCACCAAGGTTCGGTCATTGCCGCACTGCCGCAGGATTTTGACTTCCAGGGCGAGAAAACAGAGTGCATCATTGGCGACAACAACATCATCCGCGAAAATGTGGTCATCAACCGTGCCACCCATACGGGCGGGCAGACCGTTATCGGCAACGACAATTTTCTCATGGAGGGCGCTCATATCTCGCACGACACCAAGGTGGGCAACCAGTGCGTGTTTGGCTATGGCACCAAGATCGCGGGCGACTGCGAGATTGGCAACGGCGTGATTTTCTCGTCGAGTGTCATTGAGAATGCCGGTACACGCGTGGGCGAGGGAGCCATGCTTCAGGCAGGCACCACCTTCTCGCGCGACGTTCCGCCCTACATCATCGCCGGCGGTGCCCCCGTGGCCTACGGCGGCGTGAACAACACCATGTGCCGGGCCTATGGCATCGACGACAAAGTGCTCAAGCACATCGCCAATGCCTACCGTCTGGTGTTCCACGGTCAGACCAGCGTTTTCGATGCCGTCATGCAAATCAAGGACCAGGTGCCCGACAGCCCCGAGATTCAGAACATCATTCGTTTCATCGAGGGCACCACGAAGGGTATCATCGGAAAGCTTTAAATGATTTATTCATACCTACTCAATTGACCATAAAGGTATATTTTGTGGCAGGCTGACTGTGAAGTTGGCCTGTCTTTTTTTGCCTGTTAGCGGGCAGATTTTGTGGGCAAAGAAAAAAACACACCATTTTTTTTGCACTTTTCAATTATTCTCTTTATTTTTGTATCCATAAAATCAATCACATCCCACTATATTGCCAAGGCAAACCATCTGTTCAACCAGAACTATTTGTAAAAATCAAACAACTATAAACCTGAAAAAAAAGATATGATAGACGTAAAACAAACACTGAAGGACTCAGAAGAGCGCATGGAAATGGCAGCCATGTATCTGGAGGAGTCGCTCAACCGTATTCGTGCCGGACGCGCCAACGTGGCTATTGTTGATGGCGTGAGAGTGATGTCGTACGGCCAGAAAGTGCCCCTCAACCAGGTGGCTACCGTCACAACGCCCGATGCCCGCACCATAGCCATCAAGCCTTGGGACCGTAAAACCATACGCGACATAGAGAAAGCCATCATGGACAGCGACGTAGGCATTACGCCCGAAAACAACGGCGAGGTAATTCGTCTGGGCATACCGCAGCCCACCGAGGAACGACGCAAGGAACTTGTGAAGCAGTGCAACAAGATAGGCGAGAAGGCCAAAGTGGAAGTGCGCAACGTGCGCGCCGACATCAAGGACAAACTCAAGAAAGCCATCAAGGACGGTTTGAGCGAGGACAACGAAAAGGACGCCGAGCTCGAGCTGCAGAAAATTCACGACAAGTACATCAAGAAACTTGACGAGTTGCTCGCTGCCAAGAACAAGGAAATCATGACCGTATAAAATAAAGGTGAGTTAGGAGTTAAGAGTTAGGAGATAGGAGTTTCACACAGGAGGCTTTCCCTCAAAAGCACTCCTAACTCCTAACTCCTAATTCTTAACTCCTAACTCCTAACTCCTAATTCTTAACTCCTAACTCCTTTGAAAGGACTTGTCATTAAAAATACTGGCAGTAACTACACCGTCCTCGCTGAGGACGGACAAACCACTATTGACTGCAAAATCAAGGGCAACTTCAGGCTCAAGGGCATCCGCAGCACCAATCCCGTTGCCGTAGGCGACAGAGTGGAGGTGGAAGTCCGCGAGAACGAGATATCGTACATCACCGACATTTGCGACCGCCGCAACTACATCATCCGTAAGGCGTCGAACCTCTCCAAGCAAAGCCACATTCTGGCCGCCAACGTTGACCAGGCGTTTCTCATCGTCACCGTCAACTATCCCGAAACCTCCACCACCTTCATCGACCGCTTTCTGGCCTCCGCCGAGGCCTACCGCATCCCCGTGGTGCTGGTGTTCAACAAAACCGACCTGCTCAGTGCCAACGAGCTGCGCTATCAGCAGATGATGTGCAGCCTCTACGAGAACATTGGCTACCAGTGTATGGCTGTTTCGGCTAAGCAGGGCGATGGTGTCAGCAAGCTTAACGAGCTGCTGCGCGACCGTATAACACTCTTCAGCGGTAATAGCGGAGTGGGAAAATCCACGTTGCTCAACCGGCTCATACCAGGAGTACAACTGCGCACCGCCGAAATCAGTCAGGCTCACAACACAGGCACTCATACCACAACGTTCAGCGAAATGCTGCCCCTGCCTGTGGGCGGGTGGGCCATCGATACGCCGGGCATCAAAGGCTTTGGCACCTTCGACATGAAGCCCGAGGAGATTTGTGGCTATTTCAAAGACATTTTCCAATTCTCCCGCGGATGCCGGTTCTCTAATTGCACGCACACCCATGAGCCCGGCTGTGCCGTTCTCAAAGCTGTTGAGGACCACTACATCGCCCCCAGCCGCTACGCCTCCTATCTCAGCATGCTCGACGACGAGGAGGATAGCAAATACCGAAAAGCTTATTAATTCTGACTATATTAACACAATCTTTACATGAAATACACGCTAGCCCTATTGTTTTCTCTTTTCTTTGTGGCCGTTCAGGCGAACCCCATCAGTGGCTTGCTGGAGCGCATCGACCGTGGAGCTTCGCGAAAGTTCAGTATCGAAATTGTCAGCCAAGGCTCAAAACTCCAAGCGCCGGACTCGAAGAACGAAAATGCTCCCGACTTTTTTGAGCTGTCGCAGGCGGGCGACAAGGTGCGCGTCAGAGCCAACACTTGGGTCAACGCCGCCGTGGGTGTCAACTGGTATCTGAAATATTACTGCGGCATCCACCTCTCTTGGAATCAGATGCAAGCCAAACTGCCCGCTGTGCTGCCGCGCGTGGAGAAGCCCGAACGCCATGAAACCACGCTCACCCTGCGCTACGACTTCAACTATTGCACGTTCAGCTACTCCATGGCTTTTTGGGACTGGGCACGCTGGGAACAGGAGATTGACTGGATGGCACTCCACGGAGTGAATCTGCCGCTGGCCATCGTCGGCGAGGAGTGCGTATGGCGCAACATGCTGCTGAAACTCGGCTACACGGAAGAAGAAATAGGAAAGTTTATTGCCGGTCCGGCATTCTTGGCATGGTGGGAAATGAATAATCTCGAAGGATGGGGCGGACCGTTGCCCCGCTCGTGGTACGCGCGGCAAGAACGCTTGCAGCGGCAAATCCTCAAGCGCATGCACGAATATGGCATGCACCCCGTGCTGCCCGGCTACTGTGGTATGATGCCCCACGACGCCAAGGAGCGCCTTGGGCTCAACGTCACCGACGGCGGTCTGTGGAACGGCTATCAGCGGCCTGCAAATCTGTTGCCCACCGACGCGCGTTTCAACGAGATTGCTACCTTATATTATAAGGAGCTCACACGGCTCTTCGGTAAAAGCGATTATTACTCCATGGACCCCTTCCACGAGTCGGCCGACGACGCGAACATCGACTATGCCGCTGCGGGTCGCGCCATGATGAGCGCTATGAAAGCGGTCAATCCGCGCGCCGTGTGGGTGATTCAGGGGTGGACCGAAAATCCGCGCCCGCAAATGGTTGACCCCATGAGCCCCGACGACCTGCTGGTGCTCGATCTCTTCAGCGAATGCCGCCCCATGTTCGGTGCGCCCAGCATCTGGCAGCGCAAAGAGGGATACAAACAGCATAAGTGGCTGTTCTGCATGCTCGAAAACTTCGGTGCCAACGTGGGTCTTCATGGCCGCATGGACCAGCTCATCAGCAATTTTCAGCAAGCGCAGAGCTCAGAGTTCAAAGTTCAAAGCTCAAAGTTATCCGGCATAGGTTTCACCATGGAGGGCTCTGAAAACAACCCTGTGATGTTTGAACTCATGAGTGAACTTCCCTGGCGTTCCAGTCAGGTAAGTTGCGCTACCAGCGCAACCTTCAGAGAGCAGTGGCTCAAGGGGTACCTCCGCGCCCGCTACGGCCACACTTCTCCTCAGATTGCTGAAGCCTGGCAAATCCTCTCCACCACCATCTACAACTGTCCTGTGGGCAACAACCAGCAGGGGCCTCACGAGAGCATTTTCTGCGGGCGGCCCTCGCTCAACAACTTCCAAGCCAGTAGTTGGTCGAAGATGCGCAACTATTACGACCCTGACGACACGCGTCGCGCTGCCGTGCTGATGAACAGCGTAGCCGAACAAATGCGCGGCAACAACAATTTTGAGTACGACCTCGTGGATATCACCCGTCAGGCGCTGGCCGACCAGGCGCGCGTGCAGTATCATCGTGTTATTGCCGCCTACAAAGCTTTCTCGCGTCATCAGTTTGATGTTGAGGCCCGTCGTTTTCTCGACATGCTGCTCATGCAGGACCGCCTGTTGGCCACCCGCACGGAATTTCGGCTCGGCCATTGGACAGAGGCTGCCCGCAGCTGCGGCACCACACAGGCCGAGAGCGACCAGTACGAGTGGAACGCACGCGTGCAAATCACCACTTGGGGCAACCGCACTTGCGCTGACCAGGGTGGACTGCGCGACTATGCCCACAAAGAGTGGCAGGGTCTGCTGAAAGATTTCTACTACATACGCTGGAAAGCCTACTTCGATGCACTGGCCGCACAGATGGAAGCCAACACCAAGCCGCAGCCCGACATGCTTGGTGCCGGCCCCAACAGCAACAAGACAGCTGCTGAACTCTTCGCCATGGCCCTGCCCCAGGAAGTGCAACTCGACTACTATGCCATGGAAGAACCCTGGACGCTGCAGCACAATGCTTACTCTTCCACACCCGAAGGCAACCCCATCGACGTGGCGAAAGAAGTGTGCGAGAAATACCTGAAGTAAGGAAGAATCGGCAGATGGAAAACTTTGCAGCCATCGATTTCGAGACAGCCAACAACGAGCGGACAAGTGTCTGTTCGGTGGGCGTTGTGGTGGTTAGAGGCGGCGAAATAGTCGAACGTTTTTACTCTCTCATTCAGCCTGAGCCCAACTACTATCTCTACTGGAACACACGTGTGCATGGGCTGACGCGCGCCGATACCGACAATGCTCAGGTGTTTCCCTACGTCTGGAGCAGGGTGGAACCGCTCATCGAAGGGCTGCCGCTGGTGGCTCACAACAAAGCGTTCGACGAGAGTTGTCTGCGGGCCGTGATGCGCTGCTACCAGATGGATTATCCCGACTACGAGTTCTATTGCACCTGCGTGGCGGCACGGCGCGAGATGAAGTGGCTGGCCGACCACCGTTTAGACACCGTGGCCGAGGCATGTGGCTTTCATCTGGAAAACCACCACCACGCATTGGCCGACGCCGAAGCCTGTGCATGGATAGCGAGAGAAATATTATAGGAGCGGTTGATGCCGCCCCTATAAACTCATTCGGAAATCTCAATTATCAATTGATATTCCTTTCGACAAAAGTGGAATCAGAACTTATAGTCGATGCCTACGCCGAACACGTTGTTGGTGCGCGAGTAGGTGTCGCTTCCGGCTATGCCGGTGCCAAGATAGTTGGCACTGTTGACGGTGTAGTCACTATAGAGCGTGGTGAAGTAGCTGAAGTTCAGGCGCAGCTTTTCGTTGAGGTTGACGGCACCGCCGAGACCAATGGAGTAGCTGTCGCAGGCAAACGATGTGTTGGTCTGATACTCGTCGGCCAGTCCGTAGTCGGTGCGCTGTCCGCCCATGGAGACGGTGAACGTTTTGTTGATGTCCCACTCCACGCCGGCCAAAATCTCGTGTGTGCCGCCCGAAAGCTTCTCCTGACGGTCGGCAGACATCTTGGCGTGCTTGTCGTCGAAGAAGTGGTACTCCACGGCTGCGCGCACATTGGGCGAAAACTCATAGCCAGCCGCAAAAGTGAGCAGCGACGGCATGTCGTAGCGTGTCTTCTCGCCGTCCTTGTAGGGTTGCATCTTGGCATCTAGCGTAGCAGCAATGGCCTGCAAGGTGGCGGGGCCCCCGGTGGGGTCAGCGGCAACAATGGCCTGCTGCAGTCCTTTACCCATCTCTGCCTTCAGCACATTGGTGGTGTTGGGAATGTTCAGCTTGGTGCGGAACTCATATTTTGCTGCCAGCGTGAGTGCGCCCTGATGGTAATCAACGCTCACCACGGGCGTGAATCCCCATCCGCGCTGATCGACATCGAGCTCCAGGCTGACGAGGTCGCCCAGCATGGGATGGCCGTTGGCAATCACATGCCCGCGATAGTAGCCGTCGTAGTAGTTGGCACGCAGGCCCACTGCGGCCGAAAGGCAGTCAGCAATGCGGTAGGTGAAGTTCAGCTGGCCGCCGTAGATGTATTGCTTGCCTTTCATCTGCGAGTCGATGTTATACTGGTCGGGCGTCACCTGCTTGGCGGCGAGCATCGATGCCAAGAGCACGTTGAACATGGGCACGCCCTCCTTGTATTCAACAAATCCGCCGCTGCCTACGATGCCCAGCATGGCCGAGAGCGCCCAGCGGTCGTGCTTGTAAGAGGCGAACAGTGCGGGCACAAACGGAGCCGTGGCCTTGCCGTGGAACTTGTGCTCAGGCGAACCGTACATGGGCTGCAACATTGGGAACGAGGTGGTAATGTCGCGGTTCTGGTGAGGGCTCTGCCAGTTGAACGACAGCTGCCAGCCCTCGTGGCCCCACGCCAGTCCGGCAGGGTTGCTGAAAGCCGCGTCGATGTCGAACGTGGCTCCACGGGCAAACATACGGTCGAAAGCGATGTGATAGTTGGTGTTGGTCATCAGACCTCCTGCCTGCGCCATCGCGGCACTGGCAAGCAGCAAAACGAGCATGATTGATTTCTTCATAATGAGTTTTGTGTTAGAAAATAATGTTTAGCGCAGCAAAGATACATATTTATTCCGACATTTTGGTCGTTTTTTCCAATTATTTGTTCATAATGCTACTTTTGCTAAATATATTGGTATGAATATGCAAAAAACTCCCGCAAGTTGCTGGTTTTTCTCGCGGCAACAGGAAATTGTCTTACGGCATTACGACAAAATTCTCTAGAAAATCTCATCTTATTGTCGTGAGATAAAAAAATAACGCCGCGAGTTACGAAAATAACTCACGGCATTACGATGAAATTCTCTAGAAAATTTGTAACTTTGCAAAGACATTATTCCGTTGGCCTCGCGAAAGGGGATAGCTATCCTCGACAACAGGCTGGCAAAACAGGCATTTGCTCATGAAAAACCAAGACTCAAAGAAACGGCTTCAGTCGTTGGACGTGCTGCGCGGCATGACCGTGGCGGGCATGATACTGGTGAACGACGGTTACGGCGACACATTTGCGCCATTGCAACATGTGGAGTGGAACGGCATGACTCCGTGCGACCTGGTGTTTCCGTTCTTCCTCTACATCATGGGGGTGAGCACCTATCTCTCGCTCCGCAAATATCAGTTTCAGTTTTCGGCTGCCGCCGGGCGCAAGATTCTGAAGCGCACGCTGGTGATTTTTCTCATCGGACTGGCCCTCAACTGGCTGGCCAACGGTTTGGGCGGCGACTGGGGCTGGAGCCATCTGCGAATCATGGGCGTGCTGCAGCGCCTAGCCCTCTGCTATGGCATAACGTCGGTGGTGGCGCTGCTCATCAATCACAAGTATGTGCTGCCCCTGGCCCTTGGGCTGCTGGCGGTCTATACGGTTATTCTGCTGCTGGGCAACGGCTATGCACCCGACGCTTCGAACCTGGCGGCGCGCATCGACAACGCCCTGTTGGGCTACGACCATTTGTACCACAAAAGTCCTGTCGATCCCGAAGGGCTGTTGGGCACGCTGTCGGCTGTTGCTCATACCATGATTGGTTTCTGGTGCGGGCGCGCCATGATGAAATCGAAGACCACTCACGAGAAGGTGATGCGCTTTCTGCTGGCGGGAGCGCTGATGGTGATAGTGGCTTATCTGATGCAGTACGGACTGCCTCTGAACAAGCGCATCTGGAGCCCCAGTTACGTGCTCATGACCTGCGGACTGGCCTCGCTGGTGCAAGGATTGCTGATGTATAGCATCGACATTCAGGGCCACGGACGCTGGGCAACGCCTTTCCTCATCTTTGGTGTCAATCCGCTTTTTCTCTATGTGCTCAGCGAAGTGCTGGCCATTGTGTTCTGGCAGTATGGCGTGAACGATGCCATCTACAATGCCATCCACGCCGTGGTGAGCAACACCTACTGGGCCTCGCTATGCTATGCCCTCACCTATGTGCTGATGTGTGGCCTGGCGGGCTGGTGGCTCTGGAAGAAACGTATTTACATTAAAATCTGACGGACATGAGAAACTTTATCCTGACAGTGATTGCCATGGTTTTGTTGTCGTTTCTGGCCTCCATCACCCACCACCCAACATCTATCATCACCCACCACCCATCACCCACCACCCAGTACCCATCACCCACCACCCCCAAGTACATTCCCCAGCGCGGCGACTTTACCTTCAAGACGCGCGTCTGCGTGATAGACGATGGTGAGGGAATGATTCGCTACG
>JAEEGL011097680.1_pt1 | contig 10635 bp, 12 predicted proteins | sample 9134231 | NCBI WGS metagenome assembly JAEEGL01 (sample SAMN16246548, study PRJNA631951) | gut metagenome | biome: gut microbiome; feature: rumen; material: fiber-attached | host: Bos | place: Iran: Karaj | collected 2018-10 | reverse complement strand
TGGGTTCTGATAATTATCTAGTATTATCTCTCTTTTTAACTTTATATCCATATTCTCCCTCTATTCTTTCTATATTACTGTATCAAGTATTTTATCTTGATTCATTAATGCATTTATTAACACATCTATTTCTTCTTTAGTATTATAGAAATATAAACTAACACGACAAGTATTAGTAGTATTAATAATCTCTTGTAACATTTTAGCACAATGATTACCTGCCCTAATACATATTTTATATTGATCTAAATAAATAGCTACATCTTGACTAAAATACTTTCCAACATTAAATAATAACAATCCTGATTCACAAGAATAATTATATATTTTTATATTTGGTATACCTTTTATTTTATCCATTAAATATTTCTTTAATTCAATCTCATATTTATGAATATTATCTAATCCAATATTAGTTAAATAATCAATAGCTTTTCCTAGTCCAATTACTCCTGCAATATTTCTTGTTCCTGCTTCCAGTCTTGCTGGTAGTTCTTTTAATTCATACTTTCCATCACTAGAAAATATTTCATTCATACCTCCACCATATTCTAATGGAACAAGTTTATCTAACAACTCTTCTTTACCATATAAAACACCAACACCAGTAGGCCCTAGCATTTTATGTGCAGAAAATGCAAGAAAATCTACATTAATCTTTTGTGCATCAAATGGCATATGTCCAATACTTTGAGTTGCATCCAATACAAATAATATATTATTTTCTTTACATATTTTACCTATTTCTTCAACAGGTCTTATATCTCCAATAGTATTTGTAATATGTGCTATAGAAATAACTTTAGTTTTTTCATTAATTGCACTCTTAACTTTCTCTATTGTTAAAGAATAATCATCTTCTAATTCAATATATTTTACAACTATACCTTTAGTTTCTGCTAAAGACATCCATGGAAGTACATTTGAAGCATGTTCACTTTTTGTTAATAATACTTCATCACCTGACTTTAAATACTTAGACATGTAACCAAAAACAATAGTATTTAAACTTTCAGTAGAACCTTTTGTAAATATAATTTCTTTTTCACTTGTTGCATTAATAAGCTTTTTTACTTTTTCTCTTACTTTTTCATACTCTTCATCTACTTTTAAACTAATACCATAATCTCCACGATGAGCATTAGCAGTATACTTAGTATAATAATCTACTATTGCATCTACTACACATTTAGGCTTTTGTGTTGTAGCTGCATTATCAAAGTAAATAAGTCCATCTTTAAGTATTTCAAAATCTTCTCTATTCAAGGTTTCACCTCCATTTTATTTATTAATTTTTTCTATTATTGAACAAAATATATCTCTTTCTTTTTCACTTAAACTCATATTATTAATTAAAAAAGCTTTAATTAATAAATCATCACATTCTTCTTTAGTTAATCCTCTACTCATCATATAGAATCTAACATTTTCATCAAATGTTCCTATATATGCAGCATGACTTGCTTCTACATCATCAGAATCTACTAATAGATTTGGAAGAATAGAACTATTACCTTCTTTTAAATTAATAATTTTATTATCTTGATTTAACTTAACAGCATTAATATCTTTATCAATAACACCATCTATAACAAATTTAAATTTATTATTATTAATATTAATACAATGATTTAAAATATCACTTTCAGTTTCACTACTTCTATGATTTAATTCTTGTCTATATATATTATTCTCATAATTAATAATACTAGTATTATATTTTATTTTAGAATTCTTATAATTTAAGTTTAAAGAAATATTATCACTACAATCTATAGCAAGTTTATTAATATAAACATTACAATTTTCTCCAATAAGATATTTTATAGAATTCTTAGTATTATTACTTGTAATAAATCCTTTAAAGCAAACACCATCTGCTATATGAATTGTCAAATCTTTATCTACATTATCTAAGTTAACAATCATATCAGTATCAGTATCTACAACAATATCATGATCTTCTATACTGTTATCTATAATTAATCTATTCATGGTTATACCCACTTTTCTCTATTTCAAAAGCTAAATCATAACCACCAGTTTTAACAATTTTTCCACATACCATCATATGTACAAAAGATGGTTTAATATATTCTAATATTCTAGGATAGTGAGTAATAATTAATACAGCTGTATCAGGATGATCTTTTAAATAACTATTAATTCCTTCACATACTTTCTTTAAGCTATCAATATCAAGACCAGAATCAAGTTCATCTAAAATAATAAACTTAGGTTCTAATAGTTCTAATTGTAATACTTCGTTCTTTTTTCTTTCTCCACCACTAGCACCAACATTTACTGATCTATGAATTAATTCTTCAGATATATCTAGCTTTTCAGCTTTTTCTTTAATTATTTTGATAAATTCAAATAAACCAATTGCATTCTCACGTCTTGCATTTATAGCAGTTTTCAAGAATTCACTATTTTGTACTCCTTCTATACTAACAGGATTTTGCATTGATACAAAAATACCTCTTCTTGCTATTTCATCTGTAGATAATCCTACAATTGATTTACCTTCAAACTTTATATCACCACTTGTTATTTGATAACTCTTACTACCTAAAATAACTTTAGATAAAGTTGATTTTCCTGTTCCATTAGGTCCCATTATGGCATGAATTTCACCTTTTTTTATTTCTATATTAAAATCATTTAAGATTTTCTTATCTCCTACTGAAACATTTAATTTTTTAATACTAAGCATGATACCACCTCAATCGTTATTATTATAACATAAGTATTATAAAAACATTAATAAAAGTTCATTAATAATTGTATTAATGATATAATTATTTTGAAGAGGTATTAATATGGATTGTTTATTTTGTAAAATTATTAAAGGCGAAATTCCTAGTAAAACTATATATGAAGATAAATTAGTTAAAGTATTTCTTGATATTAACCCTACTACTAATGGTGATATGTTAGTAGTACCAAAAAAACATTATGAAAATATAATGGATATAGATGAAAAGCTAATACCACATATTCATAAAGTAGTAAAAGAATTATATGTTCTATTAAATGATAAATTATCAATTGATGGATTAACATTAGTACAAAATAATGGATATGGACAAGATATAAAGCATTTTCATTTACATGTTACGCCAAGATATACAAATGATGCTATTAAGCATTCAAGCAACAAAGATATCTTAGTAGATATAGATAATGTTTATGATCAAATTAAAGAATAAAAAAAGTGTTTAATAAACACTTTTTATTTTTATAAATATATAGGCTTTTTTTCTTTCTTCACTGATTCTCTATTTTGATAGCCGTCATAGATATTAGAAGCATTACTCATAATTTCTTTTGTATAATCAGATATTGGATAATCAGAAAAAGGATATATTATTCTTCTATTATCCATTTGCATACACAAAGCAGCAAAATCAAGTTCTAACATATGTTTTTGAGCTTCTACTAAGAAAGGTTTATGAACTCCTTCTAACATTTCAGAAGCATTAGCATCATGTATTAATTTGTTTAAAGACTCATAATAATCTGAAATAGCATGTTGATTAGCAGCCATAAAACCAATATTAAACTCAGGAGTACTAATTTGTTTAGCATTAAATGAATCACCACTAAAATACAATCTAGCAAATTCGGAATTTTCTAATCTAATAGCCATTAACTCACGCATAGTTTTTCTTACATTAGCATCTAAATCATGATTTCTCATATACCAAACATATATTGAATATAAGTTTCTAATATACTCTTCTAAGAAAGTATCGCAATTAACTCTTAATTTAATTTTATCTTCACAATTTTTATTTATTTCTCTTCTATTAATAAACTCTAATAAAGATAGATGACAAACTGTATCTTTTGTATATTTAAACTTAGCTTGTAAGTAACTTGCAAGTACACCTGTAGGATACATACTCATAAGATGACAAACTGACTTATCAGTTTTTTCTTTTAATCCACTAAAAAACATACTTACTCTATCAAACAGTTCTTGATTATCATCTTCTTCTGCAGCTAATAGTTTTCCCATTAGTCTTTTCTCAAGCATTAAAAGTTTTTCACTATCACTAACTAATTTTTCCATATATTAACCTCAAAAACTATCTTGTATTATAGCATAAACCTATCAATAATCAATAAAACAATATATAAATTAACTATTTTAAACGTTATTATTGTTTAATTTTTTATTTTTTGCTATTATATTTATGTACGAAAAAAGGAAGGCGATATTATGAAGAAAATGATTATACCAATGCTAGTTATTATGTTACTAGTTACTGGATGTAAACAAATACCAAAATTAGAAGATGGTAAGGAAGCTGTAGTAAGTTTAAAAAATGGAGCTATATCAGTAGATGATCTATATGATGAAATGAAATCTAAATATGCTCTTAGTGTTTTAATTGAAATGATTGATGAACAAGTATTAAATGACAAATACGAAGAGACTGATGAAGAAAAGACTTATATTAGTGAATCTAAAGCTGGAGATGAACAACAATATAAATTATTCTATGCAAGTTCATATAAGACATATGAACAATATCTACAAGCAAGATATGGAGTTAGTAATGCAAATGATTTAGATGACTTATTTAGACTACAATATAGAAGAGATCAATATACAAGAGAATATGCAAAAAGTGTAATAACTGAAAGTGAAGTAAAAGATTATTATGAAAATGACTATATTGCAGATATCGAAGCAAGTCACATTTTAATAACTGCAGAGTATGCAACAAATGCTACTGAAGAAGAAAAGAAAGCTGCAGAAGATGCTGCATTAAATACAGCTAAAGAAGTAATAACAAAATTAAATAATGGTGAAGATTTTGCTGAACTTGCTAAAACTTATTCAAAAGATGGAAGTTCTAGTAAAGGTGGAGATTTAGGAAGATTTGGTCATGGTGACATGGTTACTGAATTTGAAACAGCTGCTTATAAATTAAAAGTTGGAGAATATACTAAAGAACCAGTTAAAACAAAATATGGATATCATATCATTCTAAAAACTAAAGAATATGAAAAAGATTCTTTTGAAGATGCTAAAGAAGAAATAATTGATACATTATCACAAAAATTATTATCAGAAGATTCTACATTACCTTACAAAGCTTTAGAAAACTTAAGAGATGAATATGATATTGAAATAGAAGATTCAACATTAAAACAACAATACGAAAACTATATTTACAATACAACAAATTAAAATAAACACTAAAAAGTGTTTATTTTTTTTACTCTATATCTCCCCTAAAACCTAATTGATACATTTTCTCTTTAACTCTATATTCAAGTTCTTTATCTGAATACTTTTTAGAAAGCTTATTATATACTTTTTTATATTGTAGATCATATGCTTCTTTATCACTTTTAAATTTAGTATTATCAAGTACTTCAAGTACTATCTCTTTGCTATATCCTAATAAATATAGTTTATTAATTATTTTATTTTTAAGAGTAATATTACTCTTATTTTTATTTGTTTTAAATTCTTTATTAATTAGCTTAGTAATTCTTTCCTTTTGTAAATCATAATCAAATACTACTAAAGCTTTATCAATAATATCTTCTTTGATACCTAACTCTATTAACTTATCTTTAATTTTGAAAGGTCCATCATTACTAAGAAGTATTCTATCATTAATAAAAGCAGAACAATATATTGAATCATCAAGATATCCATTATTTGAAAGAAGCTTATTTACTTCATCAATAGTATTTGTATCTATATTATATTTCTTTAGATATTCTACTATCTCTTTTTTAGTACGCATCTTTTTAGCAATATATTTAATAGCTAAATCATAAGCAATATACTTTTTATTCTCTTCTAGCATCTCTTCTAGCATTTCATTAGAAGCTTCTTTTTTAATTAACAATTGATATTTTAAAATAATCTCTTCATGTAAATCTACATTATTGTCATTGTCAAAGAAAACTTGATACATTCCATTTTTATTTTTTTTATATTTTACGATTTTCATAAACAACACCTAACTATATTATACATTTTTTCAAAATAAAAAGACACATTTGTGTCTATTCATCTTGGACTTTAACTTTTATATAGCCTTCAGCTATTTCCTCTAAAGCTCTACCAATATTCTTTTTAGATACATATTTATTAGCTTGCATTTGTAAATGATTAGTTGCCTTTATTTCTTTACTACGTCTTGCTGCTATATGTACTAACTCATATTTAGAAGAAACAACATTTAAAAGTTTATCAATAGATGGATATATCACATTATCACCTTCCCTATTTTAAGAATATATTATCGTTTACACTATTTCAATAGTTTGGACATAAGTTTACAAAATAAAAAGTGACAATAAAAAAAGAGTTTAGAGTAAACTCTTATTCTACAACTATCCATGCATTTGGAACAGGTCTTGTCTTAGCTTGGAAATTACCATTTCTAGGATTTGATATAATCTCACCATTTAATTCCATAGCAGTAGATGTTCCACCATCTAGATTTGCTGCATTAACTGCACCATAATCTAATAGTATTTGAGTTAAATCACCCATGTCTGCTCCAGGATATCCAACTTGTCTTCCATCTATAACTAATAGTAATACTATTCCATCTTCTCTTTGTGCAATAGCAGTTCTAGGAGCTTCTCCCCATCCACCATTACCATTAATATAAGAAGACTTACCATTTACTATTAAGAATGGTCCAAAGTCAACAGCATCACGTATTCCTGCTTTTAATGCTTGTTGAGCACTCATTCTAGATAAAACTAATTTATTATCTTTATTGAATCCAATTATTCCTCCAGAACTATTAGCTCTTACATTATCTGCAACTAATTTACCATTTGATATTACAACTCCATGAGGTACTCCTCCAGTTGAATTCCAATCTGGATCATAGAAACCTCCACCATTTATAGCAAGTACAGCATTATATCTACTTGCAATTGTTGTAATGAATTGTCCATAAGAACCTTCAAGTTCTGTTCCTGATCCTTTAGATACACCTAATTTTACATGAGATGGATCATAAATAACTGCCATCTTTCCTTTGATACCTTTTCTTTTGATATCAATTATCTTATAAAGATCATTTCCTTCATCTTTAGTAAATATTTCTTTTTCATATTCATTCTTAAATGTTTTTTGATCAAAATCAAGTGTCTTAAACTCAATTAAATCTGGATTAGTATCTTCTCCACTTTCAACAACAGTGTTATTTGCTAAAACAATGTTTACATCATAATCATCATAAAACCATGTAGCTAAATATTGATGATTCATTGTTGTCATTGCAGTAGTAATTAACCAATCTTTAAATCCTGTACCTGGAATATATAATGCTCCAAGTATTGTATAACCTATTCCAACATATAGAATTGTAAATAGATATAATGCATATCTAAAAATAGGTCTTAATCTTTTAGTAACAACATCTGTACCAGTCTTAACAAAGTAAATACCAGTTATTAATAATAAGAATGATAATACTGCTACTACTAATATTGGTAATGACATTGCTTCAGTAATTAATTCGTTACTGAATATTGATACGACATATAAACAAGAAAATAATGGAAATAGTATAATTGCTAAAGCAATAAATCTTTTTCCTAATTTTTTCTTAGGTAACTTATCAAACTTCATTATATCCCCCCTAATCTGCATTCATACCTAAATATGTATCATCTTTATTTAAATCAACATATTCAGTATATTTAGAACTTTTATATTCTTCTAATTCTTTATACTTTTCTTTTATGAATTCACTCTTATTCTCTTCAACAATCCATTTATTATAATCTTCAACTTTTTTACTAAAGAACTTAACGTCTCCAATAAATAAATTAACTGTTTTCTCTAAGTATATGTAATAGTTATTACAGCTTTTATTAGCACTTGATGAACTATATCTCTTTCCACAATTCTCTTTTAAATAAGAAGAATTATTATCTAATTCAGTTAACTGTGTCTCGTATGATTCAAACTTTTCCATTAAATCATCATAACTATCAGTTAAATTTGTATAAAAAGAAGTTCCTTCAGCTATTTCATCAACAAAAGAATCTCTAAAACTATTTATTTCTTCATATTTTTCTTCAAAAGGTTCAAAATTCTTTTCAATTTCTTCTACTATAACAGTTTCTTCTTCTTTTTCTTTTGCTTTGGCATCTTTGTACACTCTAGTGAATGTGAATAGAACACCACTAATAATAAAGGCTAAACCAAATAAAAAACTAAATAATCTCATATACTGATTCTTCATATCACACCACCACATTTTTATCTATTATACAATATACCATAAATGCGAGTAATATCAAAGGCTTAAAGTGATTTAAATAAAATTTTATCACTTCTTTTTGTAACAATAGACATATATTTGTCATAAATTGACTTATAATTCTTTAATAGTTTGTCATTTAATTGATCAAACGGATATAATTCATAGCCATAAGCAGAATTTGAACCACTTCTTATTGAATACATATATTCAAGATCTGCTGTTGGTTCCAATAAAGTTATCTCACTGACACCATCAACTGTCTTTTTATGTACTTTAACACTAGCCATTAAGCCAACATGTCTTGCTTCATAAGTTCCTTGCGAAGCTATGAAATTTCCAAGCGAATATATTACCATAGTTTTACCTATAAAGTCAATAGGTTGAATAACATGAGGATGATGTCCAATAATAATATCTACGTTTAATGATGCTAAATATTGAGCAATTTCTTCTTGTTCACTATTAGGAGTATGTGTATATTCTTCTCCCCAATGCATTGCAACCATTAATAAATCAACTTTATCTCTTAATCTTTCAATGTCTTTTTTTACTTGATCAGGATCATAAACATTAAGTAAATATTCTTTTCCTTTAGGTCTATTTAAGCCATTAGTATTAGTAGTATAAGAAAGAAGTGCATAAGTAATACCGTTCTTTTCCATTATTACTACTTTATCTCTATCTTCGAAGCTAGAATAACTTCCAGCAGTCATAATACCTTGTTCTTCTTTTTTATCCCAATATTCAAGTGAAGAACGAATTCCTTTTTCTCCCATATCAAGAGTATGATTATTAGCAAGTGATACTAAATTAAATCCAGCATCTAAAAAAGCTTCTCCTACTTCTTGAGGTGAATTAAATCTTGGATAAGAAGAAAGTCCCAAACTAGTTCCACCTAAAATAGATTCTTGATTATAAAAAGCTAAATCATAGCTACTAATTATAGGTTTAATTAAATCTATCATTTTATAGAAATCATAACTTCCATCACTTTTTCTAGCATCTAAATAAATAGAACCATGTATTAAACAATCTCCTACCATAATTAAAGATAATTCAGTTTCTTCAACTACTGGAGTATGTTCTTTTTCTTCTACTTTCTCTTCTACTTTAGTATTTTCTTCTTTATCTTCTACTTCTTTTGAACTAAATATTTTTTTACCAAAATTAAAAAGTAAAAAAGATAACAAAACTAATGCTACTAAAGATAAATATACATATATATTATTTTTTAATTTAAGTTTCTTTTTTACTTTATTATTAACTTGTTTATTATTTATTTTTTCAGCCATATTTACTCCTTATAGAAAACTGAGATGACTCTCACAAAACCATATAGAATACTATTACAATTATTTATAGCAATACTTTTTCCAATTGCTTTTCCACCTATAGTCATTGCTGCTATTATAGCAGTTATTAATAAAGTAACTAATAAAACTGGAAAATCAAATCTATCTGAAATAACTAAAGCTATACTTATTCCTGTAGAACCACTTATAATTCCACATATATCACCAATAACATCATTACAGAAGCTAGATACTTTAGAAGCATTTTTTATAAATCTAACAGCAAGTTTAGATCCTTTAATTTTCTTGGTTGCCATTGAGTTAAATATCTTAACATCTGCTACTGTTACAGAAAGTCCAATTATATCGAATAATATACCTAAAAATACAAATATAAATACAAGCATAATACTAAAAAATATAAGAGCATCAGGTATTACTGTTTCTCCAATAAAAGAAAAAAACATTGAAATAAAAAATGAAAGAATGGATATAAATAATATCCATTTAATATCAAATTTCTTCTTTTCTTTTACTGGTTTTTTACTATTTTTTTTCTTTTTTACTTTTTCCATAAAACACCAATAAAAATATGAAATGGCATTGATATAGTAAACCTTGCGCCTTTAGGTCAAGTTGGATTTCCCCCAATCTCACTTAACGTTACCAGTAAGCTGTTCCCATTTAAGAAATTGAATAGCAAGTCACCAATACTATCACTTGATCACCACTTAGTACACACTACAATCCCATATCAATCTACACTCTAGGAGTTTTCCTCGACAATTGAAGTATTACTTATGCTTTTTTGCAATATCAGTTTCAAGTAGCAATACTTTATGAAAAATGTACACCTAACAGAAAGCTGTCTCTATCCCCTAATATCACTCAAGCCAGGCTACTCTACCCATAGCTTTAGCCACAAGGTAGGTTCACGCCTATTTCGTAAAATTTTCACGATAATAGGTCTCCACGGATAAATGGGCCGGTTGCCGTATGCCGTTACGATCGTCCATAAACCCTTCAAATTCAGCACTCACCCTATACTGGGCGTAAAAAGCAAGCACCAAACGTTT
>JAEEGL010217059.1_pt1 | contig 10635 bp, 8 predicted proteins | sample 9134231 | NCBI WGS metagenome assembly JAEEGL01 (sample SAMN16246548, study PRJNA631951) | gut metagenome | biome: gut microbiome; feature: rumen; material: fiber-attached | host: Bos | place: Iran: Karaj | collected 2018-10 | reverse complement strand
GCTTCGGAGGAAAGTTTTTTTTGCTATAAGCTTTTGCCCACCACCCGCATAGCAGGTGGTTTATTGTGAAAATATTTCGCTTCGCTTCATATTTTCACGGGCTCACGAGCCCTAAAAAAATCCCGCGTGATTTACACCACGCGGGAAAATATATTTAATCATTCCGGAGCTTTGCTACGACGGAATGTTAGGAACCTATCATCATAGGTTCGGATGTTATTCTACAAAAGAAAGCTGTAAATTACAATAAAATAATATATCTGTCATGAGCCTTTTTTGCTGATTGAACAAAAGAGATTTTTGTTGCTGGATATTCGGTCATAAAATCATTGTACTCAGACAATTTTAGTGGATGAGAACCTTTGTTGTCACTGATTATAGTAATGTCGATACCTTGCTTTACATATGTAAGATGATTAAGAGTTTTTACACCAAGATAATCGTCAATCACAATAATATTCTTTTTTGCTTTTCTGTAAATTGATTGGTATGCTACAGTAGCTTTAAATGGTTCTCCATTCAGAATAAGAACTTTTTCTGAAAGCTGTACTGTTTAAGAGCCAATGTTTTAATTTCATCATAGGGTAAAAATTGTCTGTTTTGCTTCAGATAGTGTGACATTTCAACAAATGCTTCAATAATTTGGATACTTGCTTCTATTGCTCGGTCTGTATGTAAAGCAGATGTAAGCATTGCTACACCTTGTTCGGTGTATACGTAGGGGAGATATTTTATATTAGAACCTCGTGAACCGTTCAAGATTCCAAATTGGAATCTTGAACATTCCTCATTCGTTAGTTGAAAACAAAAGCTTTGAGGAAAACGTTCTATGTTACGTTTCATAGCTTTGTTCAGATTACCTGTTGTAACTCCAAAATAAACCGCTATATCTTTATCCAGCATAACGCGGTATCCACGTATTTCTAGAATCTGAGCTTTAACATCTTCCTTATTAACAGATTCTAAACTAATAATTTCCTGGGAATTGTAATTTGTTTGAGATTTTTCCATACCATATTCCTCATGAGTTATTTAATTTTCAGCACCTGTCCAACCTCTGATCTGAATTATGGTAAAGAAAAAACTGTTTATTCTTGTCGAACTTGCTCCGACTGTTACACTATTTATAACCGCACATTTCAAAAACACAAAATAAATGTTGGATATATATTATATGCAGTAGACTTTACGATTTAAGTATAATGATTATGGGGAGTAAAGACAATGTTTTGATTATGAATATGAATCGCATTTAAAAAATCAATGACGTCTATTAGCATGCATGAATAATTATTTCTGTAAAAAATTGAGATTAACATGTATAATTTATGTGTTTGTTTTTTAATTGTTTTGAAAGAAAAGATTTTATGAGGTATTTTATGAAGATCTGTTTTGGAAATACTCTTCCACCAGTCCATTTGTAATCTATAATAAAATGCAGATTGAAGATTCTCGGATTACAACTCATGCCATAAAATAAAGAAAAAACTTTTTTATAACAAGCCTTCTCTGGGGCGTTGCGGGGTTGCGTAGGTTGAGTGGCATATTTATAAGATTTTCGGGTCAAGCCCGAAAATGACAGATTACCCCGCTAGAAGGGGTAGAGGAAGCCGTAAACACTGAAACATAGCTGGCAACTTATAGAACGGCTTCCAGGAGTTTTTCTTCGAAAAACTCAGAGCAATTTTTACGGCTGGAGCGAGGGGAAGGCTTTCCCCTCCCCCATGCTCCTTGCGGATTATTTATACAAAGGTGAAAGTGTTTCTACAACCTTTGTATATTCTGCATAAGCTTTGTCATAAGCGGCAACGTTTGCAGGGATTGGATCGGCACTCTTTGAATTGTCCAAAGTAATGTGTTCGGCACAAAGAGCGGCAATGTCGCATTTGCCTGTCTGGTTTTTGAGGCACCACAAAGCCTGAACTGCACCACCAAGAGCAGCTGCTTCATCCAATGCAGGAACACGGATTGGCAGATTCATAATGTCGGCTGCAATCTGGCGCCAGAGTGGAGATTTTGAACCGCCACCAATCAGGCGGATTTCTTTTGGCTGGAAACCGAGCTTGCGGAAGGCATCCAAACCACCACGCATAGCAAAAACAGCAGATTCAAGACTGGCACGGGCGATATTTGCACGGTTTGTATTTGCACTTGTGAGACCAGTAATGCTTGCACGTCCATTTGGAAGGTTTGGAGTTCTTTCACCATTAAAGAAAGGCATAACAAGAACACCTTCTGAACCACAAGGAGCTTTTGCAGCTTCAGCATCCAGGGCTTTTACATCAAGTTCAAAAAGACCGCGAACAAACTCAGTTGCAACGGTACAGTTCATTGTACAAAGAAGAGGGAGCCATCCGCCAGTTGAAGAACAGAAACCGCTCAATCCGTTTGCAGGGTCAGCAATTGGCTTGTCTGAATAACCATAGAGTGTACCAGAAGTTCCCATAGACATTGTGAGGAAGCCATCGGCAACTGTACCAGTTCCAACTGCACCCATCATGTTGTCGCCGCCACCAGCAGAAACTGGGATTCCGGCTGGGATTCCATAAGCAGCTGCAGCCTGAGCAGAAACTTTTCCAGCAGGAGCGCTTGGTTCAATCAGTTTTGGAAGTTTATCTAAAAGTCCACCATCGATGATATCACAAATCTTCTTTGACCAACAGCGGTTCTTTGAATCAAAAAGTGCGGTACCAGAAGCATCACCATATTCCATAACATAATCGCCGGTAAGCTTCCAGTTGAGATAATCATGAGGAAGCATAATATATTTTAATGCTGCAAAAGCATCTGGTTTATTGCGTTTAAGCCAAAGGATTTTTGGAGCAGTAAAACCAGTAAGCATAAGATTTCCAAGAGCATCTACTACAGCCTTATCACCACCGGCAGCTTCTGTGATAATCTTACATTCTTCTACTGTAGAAGTATCGCACCAAAGTTTAATATTGTATAAAGCCTTACCATCAGCGCCAAGTGGAACAAATCCGTGCTGCTGACCAGAAACACCAATTGCTTCGATAGTCTTTTTATTTTCTGCACTCAACTTGCCGAAACAAACATCCAAACCTTTATCAAACCATTCTGTAGTCTGCTCGCGTGTTCCATCTGCCGCTGAAATCAAATCCATAGGGCAGCTTGCTTTTTCGATAATTTCTTTTTTCTCGTAATCGTAAATGACTACTTTCATACTCTGTGTTCCAAGGTCGATACCTGCAACAGTTTTCATAAATAATCCTCCAATTTTGCAATGGTCAATGCTGATAATGACTGTACGCAATTTTTTTCAATATAAATTCTATCTTATCACAAGTAATAGTCAAGGGGGATAAGAGAAAATTGGTAAATATTTGGTGATGAATCAGATTTTATAAAATATTATCAAAAGTTTATGATTAAAAAATCACACATTAAAATATACATAAAAAACACACATTGCGACTCATTGCGCCAAAGTCAAAAAACAGTTATATTAGACCCATGATTGAAATTAATAGCAAAGAGCGAAAACTTTTAGAGAAGGCGGCGCATGATATTCAGCCTGTGGTTATTGTTGGTGGGGCTGGAGTTACGGATGGCGTGATTCAGATGGTTGAAACATCTTTGGCTGCTCATGAACTGATTAAAATTAAGTACAATGAATATAAGGACGAAAAATTTGAGTTGACCGACGAAATCTGCCAGAAATGCGATGCAAATCTTGTACGGATTATCGGTAATGTAGCAATTTTATTCAGACAGGCAGAAAAAGAAGAAGACCGCAAGTATTTATAATCTGTCACTTATTTACAGAAGGTCTGCAAAAAAACTATAAAAGTCCGATAAAGGCTGTGATTGATTTTTCCGGACTCATAATCAGGGTGTCCATAAGCGACAGGCCGATTTTTGAGCATGGAAGCAGTCTGAAAAAATCTTTCTGAATTGTCAGCGGAACATCACCATATCCCGGACTGAACCGAGGCTTGCATTTTGTATTTTGAGAAACGGCAATATCCTTAATCTGTGCGTTTATAAGTTCAATAGTTTTTTCGGCAAGCATCGCACCAGCCGCCTGCATAATACTAGCCTTTACAGAATCCAGGGCTTGTGTCCGTCTGATTAGTGCATCTACCTGCGGACCGATTGTAACTGCAACTAGAAAAACCTGCCGGCAATCTCTAAGGTTGATTCCAAGCGATTCGGAATAAAACACGACATCTGCAAAAGAGATTTTCGATTTTCCATGTTCATATTTATTTTCCAGTTGTTCTAACTCTTCCTGATTATCACTCTCGCGCGCACCCTTCCCTTTTTCGACCGTCAAATCAAAAGAATCAAAAACCGCTTTGGGAGCTACTACTCCGAACAATTCTCTACACGCATTTTTTATCATCTCCATAACCTGCTCGTCAGGCGGATTTGCCTTGTTATATCCTAAATAACGCGCCGCTTCTAAAAAATCCTCGGGTTCAAGCGCAATTTCATTTTTTTGAATAGATAGAATTGTCGGCATTCTGATTTGCTCCAGTTTTATTTAATTTATTATAAGTGATTTTGATATCTTTGTCATAAAATAAAAAATGCTACGATAAGTAGCAAAAAAGATGTAAAATGTAAGGTATAGTTTCTAGGAAAAATCAGTGGCTGGAGTAAAATGCAGGTATAAAGCAGTTGAAGATTTGTATTTTAAGTACTTTGCTGCAAGAGGAGAATAATATGACTTTTGGAGAAAAATTAAGAGAAACACGTAAAGCCGCTGGTTTTTCACAGGAAGAACTTGCAGAAAAATTGAATGTCTCAAGGCAGGCAATTACAAAATGGGAAAGCGATATAGGCTTACCGGATATTTCAAATATCATGACAATTTCAAAATTATTCAGCATTCCTGTTGATGATTTAATTTCGGAAGAAAAAACAGCGGTGCGCGTAAAGTCCCGTCTGTATGAAAGCATTACAGAATATGATATCGACGGAAAAAAGAACTTTGATATTAAGCTTGGTGGAGCAAAAGAAATAATCGTTTCTGGAATCGGGCCTGTTGCTAAAACAGCGGATACGGAAGCAGACACGGTAGCGGACGTGGAAACAAAAACGGAAGTTGGAACAGAAGCAGTTACGTCAGCGGAAACTGAAGGTGAAAAAATTAAAATCATCCTTTCGTCAGATACAATTTCTACACTGCAGAAAGATTTCAAAACCAAAATTGATGACATCAAAGGACGGATTGATATTGATGTAAACCGCGCGAAAACCATCAGCGAAAGTACTGCAAAAGAAGCGCTTTATATAGAAATAATCCTTCCAAATAAATACATCAGGGAAGTCGAACTCACAGGTTTCTGCAAAAAAATCACAGTAAAAAATCTTACCTGTGCAAGCCTTGAGTTTGACGGCAGGACTGATGACGTGCTTGTAGACGGCTTTGACGGAACTTTTGAAATAGACTGCAATCTCGATATGAATCTTGAAATCAATTCGTTCCAGGGCGCAGTTGAAGTGAACCAGATAAAAGCAACTTCCCGAATGACAGTAAATCCAGCACAGGATTTTAAGAAAGTCGTAAAAGGAATTGGAACCGCAGTTATGTTTGAACAAAACAATCTGCCCGCAGAAGATTTTTCGAATGAAAGTTCTTCAAATGTAATTGAGTTCAACGGAATCAAGAGCGAACTTATCATCTCGCACAAATAAAACAAACAGTCAAAAACTAAAAATCGACAATTAAACTTACTCTCAAATTAACATGAAAATTAAGAAGGTATTAAACATGGAAAACACTACATATATTTACAAACCGACAAGATTTTATATCATCGTTTTTGCCCTGACCTGGTTTTTCTGAGCACTTGCAATCATTTTCAGAAAAAGCCCTGCACTTTTTGTTTTTATGCTGCTTGGATTGATTATGCCAGCCACAGTTGCAGTTGTAACAGTCCTTACATCCAAGAACAAAGCCCTCAAGGACGATTTTAAGCGCAAACTTGTCAGATTTTACAGAATTAAACCACTTTCGCTACTTTTTGCCATAATTGTGTTCATATTGATAGCCGTAATTTCAATCTTTATTTCACTTTTATTCGGCGGCTCAATCAATCAGCTGAGTTTTACAGAAGATTTTTCGTTTTCAATCGGCGGTGCATCTTCTCTGCTCGTAATCCTTCTTGCATCAATAATCGAAGAAGTAGGCTGGCGCGGCTATGGTGAAGATGCAGTCGGCTCATATCACAACTGGTTCACCGAATCACTGATTTTCGGCTGCATCTGAGCAACTTGGCATCTCCCGTTATTCTGGATAAATGGAACCTATCACTGTGGATTACGCGAAATGGGCCCGATTTATATGATAAACTTCCTCGTCAGCACAATCCCGTTCGATTTTATCCAGACCTGGGTTTACGTAAAAAACCGCCGCTCCATGCTTGCAACAATCATCTTCCATATTTTTGTAAACATTACTCAGGAAAAACTCGCAATGACCCCCGAAACAAAAATCATTCAAACTTTTGTCGTAATTGCCGCATCAGTAATTATAGTACTTACAAACCGTGATATGTTCTTTGAAACACGCCATGTCGGACGACTGCTGGAATCTCAGGAAGATTAATTGGCATAACAAAAAAAAGCGTGTTCCGTACAGTTTGCAGGAACACGCTTGAAAAATGTTCTTTGTATTTATTTAGTCTTCTGTTATCGACGAAGCCCAGTCAGGACTAGCTATTACAGCTTCTGTCGTATTATCTGTTTTTGTTACAACAGCACTAAGAATCTTTACACTAAATCCTTTTATAGTTTTGTTTTGAACATTCAACTTTGAAATTTTTGTAGCACCATAAGCTAATAATGACGAATCTGCAATAACTTCACCATTTTCTACATCATTTTTTGTAAGCCAATCTGCAAAATTAAATGACATGCAAAGTTTTGATTCTTGATATTTCTGGTAATAAGCAGTTCCCCAGGATTCTTCGGACTCAACTGAATCAGAAACTACAACTAATTGTATATCATCAAATACAGTATTTGGGTCAAATACAATTTCTATTGATTTCCAGTCATCTTCTACAATAAACTCACCTGCAGACCACTGATAATTACCGCCACTGTCGCCCTTATAAATTATTGAAAATGGCCTATCACCGATTTCTACCCATTTTGAATACAAATCAGTCATATCATCAGTAATTTCTGATACAGTAACTGTATAATCAATAGATGAATACCAGTCTACAAAAACGTAGCCTTCTTTTGCTGGTGTTTTTATTGCTGATACACTTGTTCCTACATAAACCTCTACTGTGCTAAGTTTTGTTTCACCATCCATAAGTGCTACACTAACTTTCTTTTTGTCCCAGGTTCCATTGTCAACAAAATTACCGTCACCATTTTGTTCCTGTAATGTTATTGTGTCCTCGTCTATAATTGTATATTTAAGGGTTGCAATAGTTTCACCTTCATACAAAACAGTAAAAATACTTGGATCTTCAACATCTACAAGATATTTACACTCCTGATCGTTATAAAAAATCTTACGGCTGTTAGCATAGAATCTTATTGATAGGTCATTTTCAGAATTGAAATAAATACCTTCAATATCGAGTTTAGATTTTGTACTGACATAATCAACTTTTGTGACATACCAGTTTTTTATATAACCTATATATAAACCTGAAGATTTAATATCTTCAATTATACTTGAATCATTTTCAGTAAACTGATATTCGATAATTTTTGTTTCATGTGGTCCAAAAGATTCGATATATATACTCTTATCATATGTAGAATAAGATCTAAAGGTAAAATAACCATTATCATTATCTCGGGTCAAAGTATTGTATACGGTAAAATAAAGAGTATCACCTACATCAAGATCCTCAAATTTTGACGAATCTATCTGTAATTTGCCATCATTTAGATAGCCTGTCCATAAGGTTTCTGTTTTCTTAATTTTTACATATACATCAATATCCTCTGAACCAGCAGAACCATCCCATTCCTTAGTCAAGGCTGAATCTGTATAAATGCCTTCAATAATACCATTATTTATAGTTATTGAATCTACAGAAACTGTCGTATTTGGTATAGATTCTATTGTTTCTAATAATTCACTGCCATTGTAAATTTTTACATTAACACGTGGACCTTTGCTGTAATAAATATTCTTAAGGAAGTGACCATAATACTCTCTTTCTTCACCCTCGTAGTGGTATGTTGGATCAATGGTTAATAGTAAGTCATTTCCTAATTCCTTCTTGAAAGAAACCGGATAAGCAAAGAGTTTTGTTTCTCCTCCATATATTAAGGTATCCATTTGTTCTAAATATGGAGAGTACTGATTAATACTTATATCGTATTTTGTATTTGTATCTTTATTACAATAAACTTCAAAATACAATGTGTCACCTGTAGCCAAAGTATCCAGAGGAACATCATCTGAAACAAATCCTACAGACAAACCATTTTTGTCGTTCATTTCTTGATTTCCACTCCACCACAGATCAGCATCAACCCATTTTGCGTAAACGGTTATATCGCCATATGTTTCAGTACAGAAAGACTTTGTACAATCTTTGTCAGTATACCAGCCTGTAAAGAGTTTTCCATCAGTATTTTCAAGTTTTGTCGTAAGGACTTTTTTCAAAATACCATCTTTATTTCTCTTTACATCAAACTTTTCTGTACCAATTTTAGTTGTTCCATCCATCAAAGTTGCTGTGTAGGTTGCTGTAATGTTTGGTATAATAAAGTCAACATATTCCAAAACTTCGTCATCATAGCTTATTGTATAATCGCCATCCCACTTTTTAGGAGCAGAATTATAAGGGAAGTTGATTCTGTCACCTTTGCGGTTTTCCCAATAATTGAAGGTTGATTTACCTGTTGCATATGCAGGAAGACTGATTGGTTCTTCAATAGTTGCATCGTAATCAAGAATCATTAAATTACAATTCAAATCGTAAGTTCCGCCGGCTTTATCTGTAAGAGTAAGAGTTGCAGCGTCTCCAGGTAAATCAGAAATTGCAGGAACAATCACATCTTCTGAGAAGTCACCAAACAGAACGTAAACCTTTGTAGGAGTACCACCCCAACTTCCAAGAGTTTCTTTTTTGTCGTTCATCTTAAAGTATGTCTGACCGTTGTCTGTGTAACCGCTTATTACAAGATAAGTCTGAGCAATAGCCCTATAGGTATGACCGCTCATTCGGGCAGTAATTTCTTCTGGAGATTTCCATTTGCCTATACCATCAGATTTATCCAGCAATGACAAAGTACCATTTGTTTCATCCAGCCAGCTTTCCTGATTATAAATCCAATCCCAGTCGCCGTTATCAGCTTCGTAAAGCTCATAGAATACACCCTGTTTTGCAATTCGTACATTACTGTTTGAAGTGAATTCCGGTTCATCAGTAAAGTGAACAACTTTGTCGTTTGTAAGCTCAACATCATAATCTTCTGTGTTTTCAATCTTGAACTCGCCAAGACCACCAGTTGCCGTAATAGTAAAGTCTTTTTCGTACAAAGTATGATCGCTCTGAGTTACCTTCAAGTTAAATTCATATTCTTTTCCTGCTTCTACAAACGGATAAACGATAGCACACTTATTCCAATCATCTTTTTTAACCCAGTCACGAACCATTTGTATACCGCTTGATTTTTCGGTTACAGTAAATGAAATTGCCGTGCCCTTAAGAACAGTTGTTTCAAATCTTACACCACGGTCAGTTGCATTTGCTGTGATATAAGAAATCTGTGCATCCGAAATAGAAGGTTCTATATCACTCAGATAATTCTGGATTTCATTACCGCAATTAAATATACGATCACCAAAAAGCATCTGATATCTATAACCGTTGTACATAAACCAGCAGTATGAATGGAAAACAAAATCCTTTCCGTAAAGCTTATGTTTTCTTAAAATGCTTCCAAAGTCTAGTTTACATTTGCCATCAAGAAGAGTCTCTATATTATAGATTCCATCAATATATTCCGCCATTCCAGATACCCAAAGCTGGAACTCATATTTCTTTGCTTCATAAAGTTCATCATCAAGAGTAGGAATATTTTCACCATAAACAATTCCATTTTCATCAATAGTAAAGTCAGGTTTTTTGCAATAAATATATTCTTCACCTAAACCTGTTGTAGGAGTTATAACAAGCACATCCGAAGATACACCATTTATATTAATCCATACTTCATATTCTGTTCCTGCTTCTACAAATGGGAAGTTATATTTATAATCATATGGAGATACATCTTCATTATAGAACCAGTTACGGGATTCTTCCCAGGTCTCTGGATTTCTAATACAGAACTCATAAGAGTCTTTAGGATCTCTTACAGATTCGATAGTTTCATCTGAAATAACAAATGTAATACCTTTATTGTCTGTACCGTCTTCAGCAATCAAACTATACTGAGTTGAAGAAGATTTTATCCATCTAGGATATAGAACAAGTTCCTCAGCTACATCACCATCTTCATATACAGGAGTTGTAGTAATTTTTCTATATTTTTCATCTTCTGTAGCCACAAACCATCCCTTAAAATCATACCCATCGCGAGTAGGAAGAGGTAAAGCAACACTATCTTCTTCCTTAGGAGAGAAAGAAGCAGGATAAGTAGCCGGCAGATTGTATTCATCCAAACCAACATAATTGATTG
>JAEEGL010047760.1_pt1 | contig 10635 bp, 8 predicted proteins | sample 9134231 | NCBI WGS metagenome assembly JAEEGL01 (sample SAMN16246548, study PRJNA631951) | gut metagenome | biome: gut microbiome; feature: rumen; material: fiber-attached | host: Bos | place: Iran: Karaj | collected 2018-10 | reverse complement strand
GCAGTACTAGATGAAACATTTATTTCTTCAAAACCACTTTTTTTAGAGAAAAGATTTATGAAAAAAATACTGAAGCCTGCGATAGCAATAGCTATCAAGGCAATTAGAATGATTATTCTTAATTTTACATGATTATCATTAAGTTCAATTCTTTTGATATCCTTCATGCTTCTCTCTCCTTAAAAAAAATAGGCTTGATTAAAGTTAATCAAACCTATTATATAATATTTTTTAAATTAATGCTATTAAAAGTGCCAGTAAGAATATAACGATAATTGCACCTATTATAATAAATCCAATTATTGTTCCTTTTTTAGCTGCTTTATAATTTCTATAGTATTTTACATGCTTAAATGATAACCATAAAATTAAACCAACTAATGGTAAGAAGAAACCTAAAATAGTATATAATACTGAACCTGTATCATGGATTGGTCTATCCATTATTTCAGAATCAGTAGATGAATTACTAATTTCTTCTTTCTTTTTCTTATATTCTTCTTGAGCCTTTACGGCTTCCTCTGGAGATAAAATAGTTATACTCTTTGGATGTTCTCCAGATTGTTTAATTCTCTTATATTCTTCGATTTCCTTTTTATTACCATAAACTAAATGGTTATCACCAACATCAACAAGCTCAGGCTTATCCTCACTATAATCATGAATACTTGGATCATATGTGAATAAAACCTTATTCTTTTCTAATGTTGGATCAGGAATTGGAATAGCAGAAATTAATGATCTAGTATATGGATGTAGAGGGAAATTAAATAATTCCTCAGCCTCAGCAACCTCAACTATATCACCCTTATAAATAACACCAATTCTATCAGATATAAATCTAACGATTGATAAATCGTGAGCTATAAATAAACATGTTAAACCACGCTCACGCTTAAACTTATTTAATAAATTTAATACTTGAGCACGAATGGAAACATCTAGTGCAGATATAGGCTCATCAGCAACAATTAATTCTGGCTCCATAACGATAGCTCTCGCAAGACCAATTCTTTGTCTTTGACCACCTGAGAACTCATGTGGATAACGTGTTAAATGTTCAGGTAATAAACCTACCTCTTCAATGATTTTTTCTACCTTTTGAACTCTGTCAGCTTCATTTTCAAACAAGTGGAAATTATATAATCCTTCAGAAACTATATAATCTACAGTCGCACGCTCATTTAAAGAAGCGGCAGGATCTTGGAAAACCATTTGGATATTTCTAATTACTTCACGGTCTAAATCCTTTGAGATTTTACCAGTAATTCTAACACCCTTATAGTCAATTTCACCATTAGCTAATGGATTTACTCTAATTACAGCTCTACCGATAGTAGTTTTACCAGAACCAGATTCACCAACTAGTGAGAATGTTTCACCCTTATAAATATCAAATGAAGCATTTTTAACAGCCTTAACAGCTCTATCACCTTTACCAAAGGTAATATCAATATTCTTAATAGATAATAATATTTCTTTACCATTGTTTGGATCAATTGGTCCATGTTCTGGGAATGATTTAGGGCCTAAATCAGCTTTTTTCTTAATAAAATCTTTGATAGATTTCTTATTTTTTTGTGGTTCTTCTTCAACTTTATCTAAAGTAGGTTCAGCTACTTCTTCTAAAGTTTCAGGCTCCTTTATTTCTTCAGCCTTATCATTTACAAGTTCTTGAGATTCTAAATTCTCATTTAATATATCATTAGATTCTTCAAGATTAGTTTCTTTTAATTCATCAGTCATAATCTTATCCTCCTATATATTAAATGTTTTTATTAATTTCTCATGAATATCATTGATGATTTCAGGCTTTTCTACCTTTGGTGATCTTGGATCTAACAACCATGTCTTAGCATAATGTGTATCAGATACCTTGAACATAGGTGAATCCTTTAATGTATCAATCTTTAAACAATATGGATTTCTCGGAGCAAATGGATCACCAATAATCTTATTATATAAAGATGGTGGAGTACCACTAATTGAATAAAGTTCAGTTCCACGTGAAGCAAGCTGAGGCATTGACGATAATAATGCCCATGTATAAGGATGTTTAGGATCAAAGAAAACATCTTCACATGTACCTAATTCAACAATTTGACCTGCATATAAAACTGCAACTCTATCAGCGATATTCGCAACAACACCTAAATCGTGAGTAATAAATATAATTGTATAATTAAATTCTTTTTGTAAGTCTTTAATTAATTGTAATATTTGAGCTTGAATAGTAACATCTAGTGCAGTAGTAGGCTCATCACAAATTAATATTTTTGGTTGGCATGATAAGGCAATTGCGATAACGATACGTTGTCTCATACCACCAGAATATTGGAATGGATAATCATCAAAACGATTTTCAGCGTTAGGAATACCTACCTTTTTCATTAGATCTATAGCTCTAACTCTCGCAACATCAAAAGAACAATTTTGATGCTTCATAATAATTGATGAAATTTGTTTTCCAATTGTAATAATTGGGTTTAAAGATGTCATAGGATCTTGGAATACTGTAGCGACTCTAGAGCCTCTGATTTGTTGCCAGTCCTTAGTGAACTTAATTTTAGCTAAATCAAGGTTACACCAGCCTCTAATTTCTTCTTCAGTTTCATCAATATATTCAACTCTAAATACAACTTGGTCAAATACTTGATTTAAAATAACTGGATCATTTAAATCTAATCCTTGTTTCATTGCTTTCTTGAAAGAAAGTAATAACTTAAATCCTAATTTAAATCTTTGTAATAAGTTATATCTACCTATAGATAAATATATCTCTTTAGCTATTTTTAAATTTCTTTTTCTTTGTTCATCAGAAATCTCATGTTGGATTTCTTCTTTATATTTTTCTTTTAATTCATTCAATTCAGAATTATATTTCTCCATATATTCTGAATCAGCTAAAACATCAGCTTTATGCTTTTTAAGATGTTCTTCTCTCTCATTTTCAATTTGACTAATTTGAGCCTTATATTCTTTTAGCTTTAAACTAGCTTCCTTGATTTTATCCTTTTCGCTTTTTGGATCATATGTCTGCTTAAGGTTAAATAGCTCAACAGCTTCATATTTTAATTCATCAATTCTCTTATCATAATGTTCAACTTCTTCTGGAGTTAAACTAATTTTTTCTTTAAATTCATCCTTTAAAGCAAAAATCTTTTTATAAATTTCTGAACCATATTCATATTTAGTATACTTATTTAATTTCTTCTCAAATGTATTAATAGTCTTTGTAGAAATCTTATTAATTCTTACATTTGTTTTAGCTAGTTCATCATCCTTCAAGATGATTGAACCATTGTCAATAATACCATTTGAATCAAGCATACCTGCAAAAGTCTTTGTTAAAACACTTTTACCAGAACCAGATTCCCCTACTATCGCAATTGATTCATTTTCATAAATATCTAATGAAACACCACGAATAGCAGTTAAAATTCTTCCACGAACTCTAAATTTTACAACAACATCATTTAGAGATAATAATACTTTTTTATCTTCCATACTATTACCTCCTACATATGTGTTCTTGGATCAGATGCATCACCAAGATTTTGTCCAATAACATATAAAATAATTGTAATGATAGACGCAACAACAACTGGAATCCAGAACATATATTGTAAGCCTGGAGTAGTCATAAATTGTTGGCCTAATTCAATCATTTTACCTAATGATGAATTACTCATACCAAAACCAATATATGATAAGAATACTTCATATGAAATATATGATGGAATTTCAGTCGCAGCAATAGTAACAATGATAGATGTCATAAATGGTAATACATTTTTCATTGTTAATCTTAATAATGGAGTACCTAAGCAACGAGATGCTAGGTTATATTCTCTATCACGAATAATAATTACTTGAGTTCTAATGAAATATGCAATAGCTAACCAACCAGTAATAGTTAATGCAAATACAAATGACCAGAAGCCAGCACCTACTACTAATACTAATACAGCAACTAATAATAGATATGGAACATTACCGATAATGTTATAAACTTCTGTCATAATAATATCAATCTTCTTAGAGAAGCCCCAAATAGCTCCTAAAATAACACCAATAGTTAAGTTAATTGCAGCACAGATAAGCGCTAAACCGATAGATGTTCCAGCACTTGTCCATAATTGATTAAAAATTGATTGACCTTGTTGACCTGTACCTAAAAGATATTTTAAGCTAAATCCAAAATGTCCAATAGCTTGGCCAGGTGATAACAAGTATGTTTCACTTTTACCTAAGTTTTCACTCATATTATATCCAGCAAATAATGGATAAATAAATGAGAAAATAACTATAAATGCTAATAAAGCTAATAAAATAATATTTATCTTTTTCTTAAAGAATACTCTTCCTACGCTCTTCCAGTAAGAATATCTAGGGGCAGTAATTTTTTCTGAGTTAATAGTTGAATTATCTATTCTAGAAAAAAGCTCGGCTTCTGATAGGTTAAATTCTTGTTCTAATGTTAATTCTTCCATCATCTTCTACCTCCCCTTCGTACTAAATGAAATTCTAGGATCAGCAAGAGCCATTAAAATATCACCTAAAATTAATGAAATTACTGACAATACAGCATAGAATAATGCAACACCAACGATAACACTATTATCATAGCTATTGATTGCCTGTACTAAAAGTCCACCGGTACCTGGAACATTATAAACTGATTCTGTAATGATAGCACCAGTTAAACATCCCAAAATACTTCCAGGAATACCATGAATTAGTGGGATAGCGGCATTCTTTAAAATATGCTTTCTAAATATTTCGCCATCGGATAAACCACCACTTCTAGCGAACTTAACATAATCAGAATTCATTTGATCTATCATGTATCTTCTTAACCATTTCATTATATTAGCAACTGCAGGAAGTGCAAGCGATACAATCGGCAAGATGTAAACAATAGGTGAAACGGACGATGTATCAAATATTCTTGGTAGACCAAATAAATTAACACCTAATTCTCTAAACATAAAGATATATGCTAAAGAAGGAACGGCCATAATAAATACGATATAGATTGTTCCTAGCTTATCAGCTAATTTATCTTTTCTATGAGCCATTAATATACCTAAAGGAACAGCAACTAAATAAGATAAAATTGTTGCTAAAATACCTATTACAAAAGAATAACCAATCTTTGACATTCCACTCTTCTTAGTAGTTACATAAGTGTAATCATCTGTGAATCTAGTTGATGTATACTCAATAGTGTTAGAATTCTTTACATATTGTAATGTATGTAAATCATCCGCAGATTCTTCCTCATAACCAGTAGGATAATATACCTTACTATATACCATAGATCCTTGAGTTTCAGTCATAGTTGTCATAATATCATTGCCTTGACTAACTGAATAAGATGTACCTAAGTTAATTGTTATTAAATTTTGATGAATAAATGGGAATTGATTGTCAAAGTATAATAAATACTTATGCTTAGTTCCTGTACCCATAATAGCTGGCGAAAATACCTTTCCACCATAAGCAGGATCAAAGAACGTGAAAGAAAGACCTCTTCCATCAATGTCTCCATCCGCATAATGAATATTATCTATTTTTATAATGCTTGTAAAATAATTCCACAATCTAACAAAAACATTAATTTCCTTATATGCAAATAAAAATGGATTACCTCCTACTTTTAAAACATCACTAAATTCACTTAATGTTTTCGCCTTTAATCTTTTTATTGTATATCCTTTTTTAGAACAATATGTTTTAAACTTAGATACATAAACTGATACTTCTTCAGGATCTTTATCATAATCATATCCTATTTTAGCTAAGTCATTAGCTTGCTCAGATGTTATTTCTTCATCATTAACAAGAATATTTAAATAATCAGAATAACTAAGGTAATCGATATAACCATATCTTCCCCATGTTCTATATTTATATTCTTCTTTAACATTTAAATCTGCTTTTTGATATGTATTATCATGTTGGAAAATAGCATCTCTATCCATAAAAGAATAAACCAATACCATTACAATACCAACAACAATAATGATTGAAATCAAACCATGAAGTAATCTTTTGAGTAGATATTTAAGCATTTTTTGCCCTCCTTTAAGTGTAAAAATGACGAGGATAGCATATAGCCACCCTCGTTATTTTCTTTATAAAATTAAGTTATTATATTAGAATAAACCAATACACTTAATCATGTAACCAGCGCCGTTTTCAGTTACATAGAATGTATCTAGATAAGTTGATGGATCACCATAGTCTGGACCCCAACCAGAAACGTCATACATATCATAGTTAGCTTCAGCACCAGTTTCAGTATAATAACCTGCATTATACCAATCATCAGCACTTGGACAATCAACTAAGTTTACTTTTACCTTGTTATCTAATGATTCTTCAATTGACTTCTTGAATGCTTCACCACGAGCTTGGTAAACAGCTGAACCAGTAAATGCTGGTAAATCAATAACAATTGGATTATCCTTGCTAATATTTAAATCAGCTAATTCAGAAATTGCTGCTTCTAAATATTCTTTTGCAAATGTTGCATTATAATAACCATCATAACCATCACCACTACCCTTTGTAGCATCATATGCTTTAATCTTTGAACCATCAGCATCTAATTGAGCTTGAATGATTTCACCATATAATGTACCAGCAGGGAATGTTCTATTTTGATCATTAATCTTAACAGTTGTTGATTCAGTTAAAGTAATGAAGTTATAAGGAGTATAAGTATTTCTTAATGATAATTCTGCAACTTCATCACCAGTTGTTTGAGCATTGTAAGTCTTTCTATCAACAGCATGTAATAATGCTAAACGGAAATTCTTATTTAATAATGCTTGTGCAGCATTGTTAGCTTCAGTTTGACTCTTACTAGATTTAGCAGCACCATCAATGTTCTTATATGATTGACGCTTAATGTTAATGAATGCACTGAATGTTGTAGCATTAGTGTCAGAAACATACATTAAATCAGTATATCCATCAGCCTTAGCAGTTGGAATAGTAGATGGATTTAAAGTACATGAATCAAATTTATCATCTTTCCATTGCTTATATGTTAATGTAGTATCCTTACCATCATTATAAATCCAATCAATTTGTTGAAGTTGAATGTTTTCAGCATCCCAATACTTCTTATTCTTCTTATAAATAATTTTTGATTCTTTTGTTGCTTGGTCAACAACATATGGACCACAATATAAAATGTTATCTACTGATGAACCATATTTGTATGTATCTACAGTATCATCATACTCAGCACCATATTTTCCACCTTGTTGAGTATAGAAAGAAGATGGTAGTGGTGCAAATACACCATAACCTAACATTGATAAGAAATAATGACATTCATCTTCTAATGTAAATTCAAGTTCATAATCACTATTAGCTTTAATACCAACCTTAGAGAAATCTGTTTCTTTCTTAGTTATATAATCATTAGCACCTACAACAAGACCTTGAACTAAATATTCAAGTCCTCCCTTAGCATCCATCATGTGACGGAAACCATCAACGAAGTTTTGAGCCTTTAAGTCTTCAACTACTAAACCACTTCTGTTAACCCATTTAACACCTTGACGGATAGTAAATGTATATGTCTTTTTATCTGAACTAAGAGTATAGCTAGATGCTAAAGCTGGAACTAAATTTCCAACGTTATTGTAGCAAAGTAGACCATCATATGTATTAATAATTGCTTCACTATCTGCAGCTCTAGAAGTTGCTAAAACATCCCAAGTCTTTGGATCAGATGTATAAGCTCTAGTGTATGTAGTTTGTTGAGCAATATCATGTGATGCAAAATATGCCTTAACTGCTTGAGTGTAAGTAGTATTTTGTGTTTGGTTATCAGTACTATTAGAAAGTTTTTGTTGAGCTTGTATTGCTTTAAGTTCATCTCTTTGTGCCTTAGTTAATGTTTTATCAGCAACAACTAAATTGAATTGTCTTTCGTAATCATTACCCCATAAAACATCTGCAGCAGTCTTTGGAGCTACTTTAGATAAAGCATATAAACCACCTTGTGTAGATGTTGGTAAAAATACACCAGACTCTAATAATTTTGCTTCAGCGATAGCCATTTCAGCATATCTCTTGTTGAGATTCTCATATTCTTCTGATGCTTCAGAATAAACAGCATCGAAATCACCAAGGATGCTCTTGTATAGTTTGCTATCACTATAATTTGGATCGTAATCTTCAGAGTTCTCATCAAATTTGCTATAAGCATTAGGAACACCTGAACATGATGCTAGTCCAATAGCTGCTCCAGTAGCTAAACCAACTAGCGCTAATTTTTTGAATTTCATATTTATATTCCTCCCTTTTTTAAATGAAATATATATTTAATTATAATTAAATCAATATTTTGTTTCAATAGTTTTAGTGTAATTTTATTGCTGGGACACATATAAATGACGTGTTTTTATCATTTTTTTACAAATTTTATTCTACATTTGGGTATAATTATTAAATAAAATATATTTATTTAAAGATATTTATATTTAGGTGAAATTTTATTCGAAATTATATGAAATATCATCTTTTTAAAATAAAACGTTTTCCAATTGATGGTATCAAAATGATAGTCAATACTATCATATAATATAATATTTATTCTTGAAATAATATGCTAATTAAAGTAAAATATTATCAGTATGTTTTATAACAATGTTATAGCGACTGATAGATGGTGAAAGTATCAGATATTTATAAAACAGAATTGGTTATTAAAGTGAATTATAAGAGCTAGATTATTCTAGAATTAAGGTGGCACCGCGGATTTATTCGTCCTTAATATAATTTGGGTGCTTTTTATTTTTTATTGGAGGTTATATTATGAGATTTTTATCTGGTATTCAACCAAGTGGTAATATTACTCTTGGAAATTATTTAGGAGCTATTAAGAATTTTGTCAAATTACAGGATTCACCTGATTTTACTGACTTCTTAGTATTTATAGCTGATTTACATGCTATAACAGTTCCTCAAGAAAAAGAAAAATTAAGAAAAAATATTAAATCACTTGTTGCATTATATTTAGCATGTGGATTAGATCCTAAAAAGGTTCATATATTTATTCAAAGTGAAGTTCCAGCACACGCTGAGCTTGGTTGGGTTTTAGAATGTAATGGATATATTGGTGAATTAGAGCGTATGACTCAATTTAAGGATAAAAAGGAAAAACAAGTTGGTGGAGTATCAGTTGGTTTATTGACTTATCCTTCTTTAATGGCTGCCGATATACTATTATATGATACAAATTTAGTTCCTGTTGGTGTAGATCAAAAACAACATCTAGAATTAACTCGTGATTTAGCAATTAGATTTAATTCTAAATATGGTGAAACATTTGTTGTTCCTGAACCATATATCGCTCCTGCTGGTGCGAAGGTTATGTCACTTGTTGATCCTACTAAGAAAATGAGTAAATCAGATCCTAATCCAAAAGGATATATTGCATTACTAGATGATATCAATATCATTAAGAAAAAAATAAAATCAGCCGTAACTGATTCTGATGGTACTATTAAATATGATTTAGAAAACAAGCCTGGTATCTCTAATTTATTAACTATATTAAGCTGTATCACTAATACTTCTATTGCTGATTTAGTTGATAAATATAAGGATTCTAATTATCAAAGCTTCAAAGAGGATGTCGCTGAAGCTGTTGCAAATGAAATCAAACCTATTCAAGATAAGTATAATGAAATTATTAATTCAAAATTAATTGATGAAGTATTAGATGAAGGTAGAGATTATGCAAACTACCTAGCTAATAAAAAGATTAATAAAGTTTATAATAAAATAGGTTTAGGTAGAAAAAGATGAAATTAGAAGAAAGAATTGAAGAATTAAATGCTAATATGAGTGATGAAAAAACTAAGGAGGAAGCACTAAAGCTAAAATCAAGATTATCATTCTTTGGAATGTTATTTGCGATAGTTGGAATTATCGGTGTTTTAGGTGGTTTAACTACATTTATAGTTTTTTCAACAATCAATATTGTTAATAAGAAATTTGATTTATATTTTTTAATTCCTCTTGCAGGAATGTTACCATTTTGTGCACTATTCTTCTTAGGCTTAGTATATAGAAGATTAGCTACGGCAATCAAACTTGAAGAATAAAAAAATAGGTGTTCACACGAACACCTATTTTTATTTTTTTATTATAAGCCGATTCCAAATACACCGCATACAGCAAGTACTGCGAAAATAATGAATAAAACCTCTAAAACAATCTTTGGAGTTTTACTAATCTTAGTATCTGTTAACCATAACCATCCAGCAATTACTGCACATACGATTAAGATTAAATCAGCTACCATTTTAACCTTTCCTAAGAAAGCCCATGTGCCACCACAAACATTAAAAATCCAGATTGTACCAGATACCATTAATGATATGAAAGCAAATAAACCAATAATCCATAATAATGTACTATACTTTTTCATTTTACCTTTTTTCTCCTTCTCTTAAAAAAACTAATTCTATTTTACTCTTATTAAGAGTAATATTCAATTATATATAAATATAAATTTTAAACTCATTATCTTTTTCTAATTACTCTCATTTTAGCACTATGTGCTCTATTGTTATATTCTAGTTCCTCATCAGATGGAACAAT
>JAEEGL017067421.1_pt1 | contig 10636 bp, 12 predicted proteins | sample 9134231 | NCBI WGS metagenome assembly JAEEGL01 (sample SAMN16246548, study PRJNA631951) | gut metagenome | biome: gut microbiome; feature: rumen; material: fiber-attached | host: Bos | place: Iran: Karaj | collected 2018-10 | reverse complement strand
GCTGGTGGTATTCACCGTCAGCCGGCTGCCGTCAACCTCCGCCTCAGCGTCGCCGCTCAGGGTTTTGAGCTTCACTTCGTCAGCGCAGGCTGACACCTCCAGGTCGCCGCTCATGGAGGTCATTTCCAGATTCCGCAGGCGGATCTCCCTGCCTGTTTTGACCTCCTGATCGCCGGAATTCCCGCCGATCTTCAGCTCTTCGGTGTCGGCCTTCCAGATCACGTCGCCGGAAACCGTCTGCACCTGCGCTCTGCTCAGGAGCCCCGCCGGAACGCTCAGCCGGATGGACGGCGTCTTTGTGATATTGACAAAGAAGCTTTTCAGCCCGCCGAGGATCCCCGTAAAGCTGCCCGTGAATTCCGCCGCGTGCTTCCCGGCCTTTTCCCGCTGACGCAGCACCAGCGTATCCCCGGAACGCTCCGCCACGATCACGTCCACATTCTCTTCATTGTATTCCAGGGAGATCTCCGGTCCTTCCGTGACCGTCACATCCGCATTGATGCAGCTGATCTTCAGGGCACGGATGCCGGCTTTGTCCATGGCCGCCAGCGCCGCCGCAGGATCCTCGCCGGCCTTCTCTTCCCGTACGGGACCGCCGGACCCGTTCCGGGCAGTCTCTTCCACGGGCTTTCTCGGATAGGAGGAAAGCATGCTTTCCATACCCTCCAGGCTGTGCACCACCGCGGCGATGGCGTCGTCCTCGCTCAGCCCCTGCGCCGTCAGGTCCTCATACCGCTCCTGGCAGTTGTTCATGACCTCCTCCCGCAGCAGGCGGATCTCTTCACTCTCCTCCAGTCCGTCAAAGAGCAGCTCCACAATTCTCGCGACCGTTTTATTCATTGTCCTTCCCCTCCAAAAGCAGATTGATCAGCGATCTCGTTTCCACCCAGGCTTCTGTATCCCGGGCCAGTTTTTCCTTCCCCGTCTCCGTCAGGCTGTAATATCTCCGCCGGGCGCCGGTGGCTTCGTCCCCCCAGCGGGATACGATGCAGCCGGACGTTTCCAGCCGGCGGAAGGCCGTATACAGCGTTGCCTCCTTCAGCTCGAAGGCGTTGTGACTCAGCTCCGTGACTTCCTTGTTGATCTGATAGCCGTAGCTTTCCTTTCCTTCCAGGCGGCGCAGGATAATGGTATCCGTATAACCCCGGAGAAGGTCGGCCGATAAACTCATGCAGCATCCTCCTTTCCGTTCGATGGCTGAAGTATAGCATGATATACCTCACCTGTCAATGTATCTCATCAAATTCTCATTATTTGTTTTTCCCTCCCTTTCCGTTTATAATGAAAACGAATCCCGGGAAAGGAGGCGCCCTGTGGACCGTACGCGAATACCGGCGTTTGCCGAAGCGGAAAAAAGGATCTATGCCCTGATCTCCCGCCATGACGGGCTCAAGGCGCGGGATATCGGCGAAAGGCTGGAGCTGAGCCACACCGACGTCAACCGGGAGCTGTACCGTTCCCCCCTGATGCGCGAGCTGTGCTATCAGGATCAGGGATACCGCTGGCACGCGCTGATCCGGCAGGCGCCCGCGCACGAGGGCCTGTATGAGTTTTCCGGCTATTACGGCACGGTCCGGGAGTTCCGGGCCCTGTCCGGGGACGAGTGGCTGGAACGCCTGATGGAGGGCTGCCGGAGAAACGGACGCAATCTGAACGATACCCGGGGACTCATCCATTCCTTCCGGGACTGCCGGGAAACCATGCTGACCCTTTTTGACGATCTTTCCCGCATGACGGACGGAAGCTTTGAGGACTGGGAAACCGCCTTTGAGCTCCGGCTGAACCGCGGGCGCATGATCCGGGTCTATGCCGATGTGCTGGTCATCACGAAGCAGAAGGTCTTCTCCCTGGAATTCAAGATGAAAGACCGGGTGCTGGAGGAGGAGGTCCTTCAGGCCGCGAAATACGTCCCCTATCTGGAGATCATTTTCGGAGAAGGGTATGACGTGATCCCGGCCCTTGTCCTGACCGGCGCCGCGGATTATTACGACCACGTCCCCCTCGGAGGAACGGACGCGGTGCTGCCCGTCTGCTCCGGGGATATGCTTTTCAATGTTTTTGACGAATATCTGAATTTTCTTCAGGCTTAAGGAGGTTTCCCATGTCTTTTTTCACCATGAAGCCCGGCACCCTGCTTTCCCCCGTCCCGGCCGTTCTCATCGGCTCCGGCGCGGAAGGAGAGAGCGGCCCCGTCCGCAATCTGATGACCGCCGCCTGGGCCGGCACGGTCTGCTCCGATCCGCCCACCGTATCCGTCTCGGTCAGGCCCTCCCGATACACCTATGAGCTGATCGAAAAGAGCGGGGAATTCACGGTGATCCTGCCGGATACCGCCATGCTGCGGGGAACGGATTACTGCGGCGTCCGCTCCGGAAGGGAGGAGGATAAATTCTCCCGCTGCGGCTTTACGCCCGTTCCGGCGGACGGACTGAAATACGCGCCCGCCGTTGCCGAAGCGCCCCTTTATCTGAGCTGCCTGGTCCGGCAGCGCCTGCCCCTCGGCAGCCATGTGATGTATCTGGGGGAGATCGTCCGCATGGGGATCCGGGAGGATCTGATGGACAAAAACGGCTCCATCGACCTGCAGAGGGCCGGCCTGTTCGCCTACAGCCACGGCGTCTACAACGCGCTGGGAGAAGCGCTGGGCTTCTTCGGCTGTTCCGTCGCCGCGCCCGACGTGCTTGAGCGGCGCATGTCCGGCCTGCGCTCCGGAAAATAAGCTCCGGAAAGATCAAAAGCGGTCTGCGCCTGCAGACCGCTTTGTTCTTTTATTCCTTTATTCCGCGCCGGTCACCTTCACACCCGTCAGGCGGGTGACAGCCGGGATCTCAGCCCAGTCATAGGTCCGGGTCTCCCTGGAGAAGCGGATCGTTTTCGCAAAGTCGTCCATCGTACCGGACAAGGAGCCGCCGGACACCGGAATGACCCTGTCTCCGTCATGAAGATAGCCCAGCCGGATCTCCCCCATGATGTCGCCGGTCACCGTATCCACCTGAAAATCGGAAAACTCCAGCACCTCCAGATAGTTTCCGGCGCGCAGCTCCTCCGCGCTCCGCTTTCCGCCTGACACGGTGAAGTTCGAGGGAATGAAGGAATGCTCCAGCCCCAGGTACCGGCAGAACTGCTGCGCGCCGTGATAGCTTTCCGGCACGTTGTCCCGGAGGATCACCGTTTCCCGGATCGGCGCGCCTTCCCGGTCAAACCGGCTGTTCCAGGAGGAATTGGGCAGGAAGGGGACCGCCTTCACGGTCACTTTATCGCCCTCCGCCTGCTCCGTCACCGGTTTCCCGATCTCCCAGTCGGAATACCCGCAGTATTTATCCTGCGCGTCCAGCCGGTAAATATACCAGGTATACAGTTCCCGCGCCGCCACCGTGGAGAAGACCACGTCCGCCCGGCCCAGCGCGGGCGTCGGCTGCGCGATCAGCTTGTCCCGGCCGACGGAAAGCGTCTCCGCCAGGTCCCGCAGCAGCTTCTCCCGGTCACAGGTGCCGGAATTGTACATGCGGTACAGCTCGATCTCCTTGCCGTCCCTTCTGGCATTGATCACCGCCTCCAGCGAGGAGGACGGATATTCCTCCGTCAGATCGATCCCCTCGCTGTTCAGAAAGCGTTTGCGGACCGAGCTGACAAAGATCTCCGCGGAATTCAGGTCCTCCGTTTCCGTTTCGGGCAGATCCTGAAGCACCCGCAGGAATTCCCCGGCGATCTCCGCCGGGTCCGCCTTTTCCGCCGCCGTTCCCGGGATCTCCTCCGGTTTGTTCAGCGAATACGCGGGATTCTTCACCAGGGACGCCGCCAGCAGCAGCTGGGAGATCAGCCGCCGGACTTCCTTTTCATCCGCCGTCGGCGGGATCTCCCCGCCGGCCGAGCCGAGGAACTTTCCGTCCTCCGACTTTTTATAGACCCTGACGCTGACCGTTTCGGTCTTTCTGACCCGGTTCTGATCCAGCGCGTGACGGATCAGATAGAATTCCCAGGTCTCCGCGACCTTATCCGTGACCTCCCAGCCATCCGCGCCGGAGGTTTTTAAAAGTTCCAGTATCCTGTCCAGCATTATCCCAGCCTCGCTTTCGCCCTGATCCAGGGGCCGCCCTCGGCCACCTTGACCCATTCCTTGTAGCCCTTGCCGCAGAAGCCGCTTCCGTCCAGCTCCGTCTCCTGCCCGAGCATGCTGACGGAGCCCAGCAGATCGGGAACATACCCGGTCATGACGACCGGAGAGACCACCCGGCCCGTCAGCTTTCCGTCCACGATCTCATAGCCCCTGTCCACGATGCACTGGATGCCCCAGTGCTTGGGGTCCTCCATGCCGGAACGTACTCCCCGCAGAAGAAATCCCCGGGATACGGAGGCGATCATTTCCTCCAGCGTGTTCTGCCCGGCGCTGAAAAGGGTATTCGTCATACGGGTATATACCTTATGCGCGTAATTCTCCCGCTTGCCGTTGCCTGTCGGCTCCGTCCCCAGGCGCAGGGCGCTGAGCGCGTCGCAGATGCCGGTTTTCAGGATGCCGTTTTCGATCTCGGTGACGTCCCCCGCCGGGGTCCCTTCGTCGTCAAAGGCATAGGAGGCGACAGTCGTGCCGCATTTCGCGCCCTCATGCATCGTCACCAGGTCGGAGCCGACGCGCTTGCCGATGTATTCCGCGCCCAGCGCGCGGTCCTTGACGAACATGTCCATCTCCACGCCGTGTCCGAAAGCCTCGTGGGCGATGAGCCCGCTGATCCCCGGGGATGCGATGATCTCGTACTCCCCGGGCTCCATCCGCTCCGAACGGAGCAGGTCCTTCAGCGCCTCCAGCGCCCTGTCCAGCACGGGGGCGAAGCCGTCAAAGAGCTCCGGCCCCACCCGGCCGGATATTCCGTCGTACGCCATCTCCGTCCGTTCGCCGTTGTCCCCCGTGACGGTGATGCTGCCGTCGGAATAGACATAGGACTGACGCAGATCCCGGTGCTCCGTCAGGAACATTTTGCTGACATGCGTGGAATCCGCCCTGACGGAGCAGTCGATCAGATCCTTTCCCTTCTCCATTCCCAGATCGGAGAGAGCGGTCAGCTTTCCGATCAGGCCGGCCATGTCCTCCTCCTCCGGCAGGCGCTCCGTTTCCATTTCCGCAAGGAGCGTTTCCGGCTCATCCGCCAGCAGGCCGGTTTCATACGGCCTGACCTGCAGGCTTTCCAGCAGCTTCCTTTGCTTTTCCAGCAGCTCCAGGATCTCCCGGCAGGTATCCTCCGGCCGTTCCGGATCGAAGCGGTTGAACGCCGCCTCGCTGTACTGCCCGTTCCGGTATACCCGGACCACATTGCCGCGCTCCGTGGTCAGGGTCTCCGTGCTGACGTTTTTGCTTTTCTGAGAGATGCTGATCCCGAATCCCCTGGAATCCGTGCTCAGCACACTGACATAGTCGTAATGCTTTCTCAGCATCGCGATCAGCTTTTTGATACCGGGAGCGATCCCGTTCAGATAGGGTGAAAATGTCGCTTTCATGTTTTCCTCCGTATTGCGTTGAAAAATCCGGCGCGCCTCGGGCAGCCGCCTTCGCCGTGCCGGATACCGAAGTTCTTTCTTCTGTCAGTAGCTGATGATCAGCCCGTTCCGTTCCGCGTAATAGCTGTCCAAGCCGCGGGTCGCGTAAAGGGATACCTTCGCGCCCTCCCAGCGGGCTCTGATCATATCGATCAGCTGCCCGGCCAGCTTCTCGTTCAGGCAGTGGCACACCGCCACGGGGCCCTCCCGGAAGCCGGTTTCCGCCATCAGCTCCACGATCCTCCGGAGCGCCTTGATATCGCCGCGGGCCTTGTCCTTCATATGGATCAGGCCTTCCTTCGTTCCGTCCCCGATCACGCGGATATTCAGCGCGCCGGCGATAAACCCGACCACACGGCTGACACGGCCGTTCTGCACCAGGTTATGGAAAGAGGACAGGGTAAAGAGCGTATGGATGTCATCCGCCAGCTTTCTGCAGCGCGCCGCCACATTTTCCAGGCTGAGCTGCTCCCGGATCATGTTCAGAGCGTTCTGGATCAGCAGGATCTCCTTCGGCCCCGTCGCCAGGGAATCAATGATCTCGATCTGCTTTTCCGGATGCTTTTCCAGGACCATCTTCCTGGCTGTTTCCGCGCTGTTCCGGCTGCCGGACAGACGGCCGGAGATCGTGAAAGCCAGGACTCTGTCCGCCTTCAGAAAGCATTCCTCCCACGCGGCAGGCGACGGGCAGGACGACCGGCTGGAGGAGCTCTTCTCCATGATGCCGACAAAGCGCTCCACGTTCATGGTCTCATCATCCGTATAATCCTTCGAATCCACGGACATCACAAAGGGGACCGTTTCAAAGCCGATCTCCTCCGTTCCGGTATCCACAGCGTGCAGATCGCAGCTGGAATCGGCCACTATCATCCACTTCATACGCGTACCTCTCCTTCACGGCAGCCGGGATCCTTCAGCCCGGGCGCCGCTCACAGATATTTTTCGATCACGCCCGCCACCTGAGCAGCCACCATAGCGTTGCCCTCCTCATTCAGATGCAGGTGGTCGCCTCGGTCATAGGTGACCATTTTGTCATGCATCAGGGCGAACAGATCATCGACCTCGATGCCGTTTTTTTCTGCCACCTTCCGGATGATCCCGTTATACGCCACGATCCCGGAGGTATCCGGATTCGTAGTCGGCATGGTGGTGGCAAAGACGATCCTCGCCTCCGGCCACAGTTTCCTGAGTACGATCACCGTCCGTTCCACGGCGCTTTCATATTCCTCCGGCAGGGAAAAAGGTCTGCCGATCTGATAATCGTCCCCCAGGTCCCAGAGGCCGCAGTTCCAGTGGACCACATCCGGCGTTCCCGGAAACCCCGGGATCCAGAAGCGCAGCGAATTGAGCGTATAGCCCGCCCAGCGGCCGTTTTCCTCCGGGCCGAAAACCTCCGCTTTCCCCTCCAGCAGTTTGCGGACCAGCGGTTCATAACCCTGCCTGCGGGAGTCTCCCAGCAGCAGCACTTTCTTCAGTTCAGGCATTTTCTTCTTCCTCCGTCCGGCAATTCGCTTTATTATAACCGACCGTTTTCCTCCGCGCAACCGCCTGACGCTTTTGATACAAAAAACGCACAGCCGTCCGGTCCGGATTGCGCTTTTCCCCTTCTCTTCCTATAATAAAAACAGCTTCCGGATCTCTCCGAAGCAAAAGAACCGAAATGAGGCGCAGACTGATGAACATCCGTATCCTGGAACTGACGGAGGGCGCCGCCGCGGCACGCGGGCTGACCGTCATCATCGACGTATTCCGCGCGGCGTCCCTGGAATACTATCTGGCCGATATGGGAGCCGCTCAGATCCGCCCTGTGGGCAGCGTGGAGGATACCTTCGCGCTGGGAAAGCGCATCCCGGGGAGCCTGCTGATCGGCGAGCGCGGCGGGGTCATGGTGGAGGGCTTCGATTACGGCAATTCCCCTTCCTCCGTCCGGAAGGAGGATATCCGCGGCAAAACCGTTCTCCATACCACCAGCGCCGGCACCCAGGGCATCGTTCACGCCTCCGGCGCGGACGAGATCATCTGGGGCAGCCTGGTCGGCGCGAAGGCGGCAGCCGAATACATCCGGCGGAAGGATCCGCAGGAGGTTTCCCTGGTCGCGATGGGCAACGGCGGCATCCGCCGCGCCGATGAGGACGTGCTCTGCGCCGAATACATCCGCTCCCTCCTCACAGGCAGCCCGGTCCCCGGCTTCCGCGAAAGGCTGGCGGGCCTGCGCTCCGGAGGCGGCGCGCATTTCTTCGATCCCTCCCTGCAGCATATTTACCCGGAAGCGGATTTTCATCTGTGCGTCCGGTGTGACGTTTTCCCCTTTGTGCTCCGGGTGGAGAAGGACGGGACCGGCTTTATCTCCCGGCGCGTCCCCGTCCCCGGCTGACTCAGCCCGCGTTTTTCTCCCTACCCATTCCGAGCATTTTCAGAAAACAGTCCGCCATGACCGCATACCCTTTTTCATTCGGGTGAATGCCGTCCGCGCTCATCAGGGACGGCAGGTCTCTTTCATCCAGAAGCCGGCTCCGGATGTCCAGAAGCCTGCAGCCCTCCTGCTCTGAAACATCGCGCACCGCGGAAGCATAGCGCTCCTGCCAGCGGGAAATGTGTTCCCTGTCCCCCAGATAACGCAGGATATTCTCCGCGCTTTTTCCTTCCGCGACCCAGCTGAAATACCTGCCCGAAAGGATCGGGGGCGGTGTGATCAGCACCGGCCGCAGCTGCCGCTCCGCCGCCCCGCGGACGAAGCTCCGCAGCTTTTCGCGGAAGACATCCAGCGGCACCTTCGCCTCATGATACGTTTCAGGTTCGTCGGACACGGCCTGCCAGTCCAGATCGCAGTCATTTCCGCCGTATTCGATCACACAGACGCCGCCCGGAACTGTTTCGCTCGCGCAAAAGTCCTCCAGACCTTTTTCCACCGTGCATCCCATGATCGCATGGCTCTCGATCTCCAGGCCGCTCTCCCGCAGAAGCTGCACGCAGTTTCTGCGGCTGATCCGGTAGCGGCCGATATCCTCCCGGTAATAGATCCCCTGGCCTATGGAATCTCCCCATATATAGTTCAAAGGCATGTCACGCCTCCTTTATATCTTTTCATCTGGTTTTCAAAACCAGATTACATTGATTTAATATCTTTGTCAAGTGTTTTTCTTGATTACCGGCCGTTTTTCTGTTATTATATAAGAAAGGAGATGAACCCGATGAAGGAAGAAACCCTGCGCGCCTTTCTGGACAGCTGCCGCCTCCCCGCATGGGACGCGCTGCCGGATTTCGGCCTGTATATGGATCAGATGCTTACCTATACGGACAGGAGCCTGCCCGGCGCCGCGGGCCTTCCGGGGCTGACCTCCTCCATGATCAACAACTACGTCAAGGCCGGGCTGATCGACAAGCCTGCCGGTAAAAAATACAGCCGGGGCGCGCTGGCCCAGCTTCTGATGATCTGCCTGCTCAAACAGACCTCCACCCTGGAAAACATGAAGCGGCTGCTGCATCCGGAAAACGGGGCGGACACGGAGGCCATCTACGCCTCCTTCCTTGTCGCGCAGGACCGGGTCGCCGCCGATCTTCCCGGACGGCTGAATTCTTCCCCCCTGACCTGCGCGCTGGAGGCCTCCTCGCTGCAGCTGATCTGCCGCCTGCAGCTGGCGGATGCCGGGAAGGAAGCGGAAACGTGACGGAAGAGCTTTACACGGTGATCCGCAGCCGGCGGAAAACCCTCGCGCTGGAGATCCGAAACGGAAAGCTGACCGTACGCGCGCCGCTTTGGGCCACCCGGGCAGATATCCTCCGCTTTGTGGAAGAGAAGCGCGGCTGGATCGATAAGCATTTGCGGGAAAGCCGGGAAAAAGCGGCTGAAGCTGCCGTGACCCCGAAGCTGACCGCCGGCGAGCTTCGCCTGCTTGCGGAAAAGGCTCTGCAGTTCATTCCGGAGCGGGTGCGGTTCTGGGCGCCGGTCGTCGGTGTGACCTACGGGCGGATCACCATCCGCAATCAGCGGACCCGCTGGGGCAGCTGCTCCGCAAAGGGCAACCTGAACTTCAACTGCCTGCTGATGCTGACCCCTCCGGAAGTCATTGACAGCGTGATCGTTCACGAGCTGTGTCACCGGAAGGAAATGAACCATTCCAGCCGCTTTTACGCAGAGGTCTGCCGCGTATTCCCGGATTATGACCGCTGGAACCGCTGGCTCAAAAAGAACGGCCGTGCCATACTGAACCGGATGGAATGACCGGAAAGGACAGGATCCCCTTACAGGCGGGATCCTGTCTTTTTTCGGTACATCCGTTGCGCCGCCTATGTCCTTCCGATACAATAAGGGCCGAGCCCCGCTTCCGCGGATCCTGCTGTAAGAAGGTGTCACGCCTTGAAAACAAACCGCCTGTTCCTGAAGGCCTTCCGAACCACCCTGCCCGTTCTGGCAGGGTATGTTGTTCTGGGCACGGGCTTCGGCATGGTGCTTTCCTCCAAAGGCTACGGCCTGCTCTGGGCACTGGCAATGAGCGTATTTATTTACGCCGGCTCCATGCAGTTTGTCGCCGTCAATCTTCTGACAGGCGGGGCTTCCCTGCTGACCGTTGCCGTCACCACGCTCCTGGTCAATGCCCGGCATCTTTTCTACGGCATCTCCATGGTGGACCGGTACAGGAACACCGGGAGAAAAAAACCGTATCTGATCTTTGCGCTGACAGACGAAACCTATTCCCTGCTCAGCACGGACCGCAGCCCTCTGAACCCGCAGGAACAGTCCTTTTTCTATTTCTGCGTATCGCTGCTGAACCAGTGCTACTGGGTCACCGGCAGTGTTCTCGGCAGCCTGCTCGGCAATATCGTTCCCTTTGACACCAGGGGCATCGATTTTTCCCTGACAGCCCTTTTCCTGACAATTGCCGTCGATCAGTGGAGAAGCGGAAAGCATCATCTTTTTTCCGTACTCGGCCTGGTCATCTCCCTGGCCTGCCTGCTGGTCTTCGGACCGGAGAATTTCCTGATCCCGTCCATGGCCGTTATCCTTGCCGCCGTCTTCCCGGCGCGCAGATGGGAGGCGGAAAAGGATGAATAATACGCTGCGTTCCGTTCTGGCCGTCTCCGTGATTGCCCTGGTGACAGCCCTGCT
>JAEEGL016913413.1_pt1 | contig 10636 bp, 10 predicted proteins | sample 9134231 | NCBI WGS metagenome assembly JAEEGL01 (sample SAMN16246548, study PRJNA631951) | gut metagenome | biome: gut microbiome; feature: rumen; material: fiber-attached | host: Bos | place: Iran: Karaj | collected 2018-10 | reverse complement strand
TATTAATATTCTTTTTACATAATCACCAAATTTATTATAAAATTGCTCATTAAATAATTTTTTTGTTACATTTAAAGATTTTATATTTTCATCAAGTGATTTCATTTTATTTTGATAACCTTCTTTTGATCTTTTTAATCTCTCATTTTTTGAATTTATTGAAAATTTTAATAATTGTAAATCTCTTGTTTTTAATATATATTCTTTAAAACCTTTTTTTCTTAAATTTATATTTTTATTTTTTATTTCTATTGAATCAATTGTTTTTTTTCTTTCTGGAATATTAATTGTATATTTTATATTGAAATTCTTCCTTTTTTTTGAATCATTTGAAAGAGAAATAGTATTTTCTGTATATAATGTTTTTGAAACGTTTAGATTTGTTAAATATAATGTTTCTGTATTTATTGTGTTCGACGTTTTTGAATTTTGAATTTTACTTTGAGAAAAAGTTGATGATGTAATTAAAGGAAGATTTTTCTTATAATTAAAAAAATTAGAATATATTGTTTTTGTATTTTTGAAAAATATTTCTTTTTCTTTTTCTAATCTATCAAATATTGTAACATTTGAATATTTTAAATTTCGAGATTCTTTAGCTTCCTTTACTAATATTTCTAATGATTTTAATTTTTTCATTGTTAATTGTTATTTTTATATTAATAATTATTAAAAATAGTATTTTTAAAATATATAATTGATTAAACATTTTAAATATGTTATAATTAATTTATTATAATTTTTATAATAAATAAAAAAATAATATGGAACAAGTTAAAATTCCTAAATTTAAATATCAAAAAAGACCACAAAGTGTAAAAGTATTATTACATTTTCAAAAAGATGATGATATAAGATTAGAAAATCCTTCAACATTATCTAAAAAAGAATGGAATAAAAAATTTAATTTAGAAAAATTACATCAATATATTTCTCAAAGAGTTAATTTAAATTTTCATATAACTGATCATAAATTTGAACATTTAATTTTACCTCAAAATATAATAGATTTAAAAAATAAAAAATTAAATTATTTAATTGAATCAGAAGAAATAAGAGATAAAAAAATATTTGATGTGAAATATGGATTAAATAATAATCAATTAACACCTAAAAGAAAAAAAAAATTATTAAAAACAAATGAAATTACAAATTTTAAAACAAATTGGAACAAATCTTCAATTCTTGAAAAATCAGAAAAAAAAGAAATAGAGGAAAATCAATTAAAACTTTCAAAATTAAATTCTCGAAATTATTTAAAAGGAAATTTAAGTTTGAAAACAAAACATAAAGATTTAATATCAACATTTAAAGAAGAAGAAAAATTATTAAAAAAAATAAAAGAAGATACAGAAATAGAAAGAGAAGAAGTAGAAAAGAAAATAATAAAAAATAATCCAGGAATAAAAAATTATCCTGAAAAAATAAACGCAATGGTATATAAAGAAATGAAAGAAATTTATAAAAAGAAGTTAAGAGAATATAAAAAAAATACAATGGAAAGTATTTCAAAAACAAATGAAATACATTATACTGATAAAGAATTATCAGAAAAAGTATATAACATTGATGTCTTTTTAAATAATAATGAAGATTCTATATTAAAATATGAATCAATATATTTAGAACCTTTAATGAATAGGAAAAAGCAAATAAAGAAATTAGAAAATAAGGAAAAAAGAAATAAAAAATTAGAAGAAGAAAAAGAAAAAAAATTTAAAGAATTAACAAAACATTATAAACAATTAAATAAAATAGAAAATGACGAAGATAATAAATCTCCTTTAATTGAAAGTAAATATCCTATAACTCAAGGAATATTAGATAAAATAAAAGAAAATCCTCATTTTTATCATCCTGTTTATGAACCTAAGAAAGTTAATGATGATTATGAAAAAGAAAATATTGATAGAAATTTATTTTTAAATGCTTATAATAATATTGCTTCACCTTATGTTAACAATTACATTAAAGAAAAAAAAATATATAAAGAAAAATATAATGAAACATTTTATCATACTGGTGCTTATACTTTATTTAATAATAATGATAATGAATTTTATGCTTGGTCTTGTTGTATGAAAGAAGATAGAAATTCTAAAGGATGTGTTCAAAAAAAAATTAAAAATTTTAGATGGAGTTATTATTAAACAATATCATATTATATTTTTAGTAATAATATATATTAAAAATTTTTACTTTAATATTTTAGAATATTTAATATTTTAAGTTAAAAATTTTTTATTTACATTTATTTTCATGATAATTAAATTAAATTTTAGGTTGTGTTTTAATTGATGTTGTCGTTGAACATTTACTAAAAATAAATTGTCTTAATGTTATATTTGATTTTGATGAATTATTATTATTATTATTTGTAGACATATTATTATTTATATTATGATTAGATAAATTTTCTTTATTTTCTATATGAGGAATATATCTTTTTTTGATTAATTTATTATTTCTTTGATTATAATTAATTTGTGAAAATGAATTTTTTAACATTATCATTGATTTATTTATGTATTTCTTTTTATTTCCTATTTTATTTTTTTTTTCACTTCCTTTCATAATTCTCAAATTTAAATCAGTGATTCTATGACTCAAACCTTTATTTTTATTAGAAGATATTTCTTTATCAATACTTTTTTCTTTAGGAAAAATATAAGATGAACTTCTATTATGATTAGTTTTTATTAAATGAGTATTTTTATTTCTAGTCATTTCATTTAATTTTTTATCAAGTAATTTTTTATATTCATCTAATTTTTCTTGTACTTTTAATCTTTCAAAAGGAATTTTTTTTTCTTCTTTTATTTTTGATATTGATCTACTATAAAGTTGAGAACTTGAATTTGAACTTTGGCTTTTTTGTCTTTTTTTATTTTTAATATTTCTAAAAGTATAATTATTATTATTAATGTTGTTTATATTATTATTATTTGTACTTATTGAAACATTTGATATATTATCTTTTGAAAATGTTTTAAAATTATTATTATTTGATATATATGTTTTATATTTTGTTCTTTGAGAATTTATTTCTATTTGTCCTATTTCTTTATTCTTTATTTGTAATTCAATTCTTAATTGTTTTATTTTTTGATTTAATTTTAAATTTTGATTTTCATAATCTTTTAATTGTTGTTTCATTTGAATCATTTCTTTTAATAATTCTTCATTACTTATTTTTTTCATTATTTCCTAAAAAAATAAAAAAAAAAATTTTACAATTTTATTCAATAAAATTAAATTGTCTTTTTCAAGTTCTTGTATTTTATCATTTAATTTTTCAATATATAATTTTAACTGATGTTGAATACAAATATATTGTCTAATAGCTTTTTCTTCTTTTCTTAATAAAGTTTCGTAATCTTCTGCTGCATTTTCATCTATCATTTCTTTTTCTTTTAATATTTGTTTTAATTGAGATTCTACTTTTATATTTACTATTATGTCTATTGAAGAATTTATATATTGTATTAATGTTAATAAGTTTAATTTTCGAAGATTTTTTTTTTCTTTTTCTATTTCATATTCTATATCCTTGATTTTAATAAATATAAATATTTTACATCATTTCTTTTTCTAATTTTTATTATTAAATATAAAGCTATTAATTCTTTCTTTACTTTTTCTATTTCTTGATTTGATGTCATATTTTTTATTTTTATTCAAAACATTTTAACAATTAATAATTAAAATTTTAAATTAAAAGAAAAGAAGAATTTAAATAATACAATTATTTAAACAATTATATTAAAATAAAAGTAAAAAATAATAAAAAAAGTCTTTTTTTTTAATGGAGAAAATTCCTTCTCAAATGGCAAGAAAAACAAGTATGCGTTTTAAGCCAGAAAAAAAAATATTTCTTTTAACAATAAGTTCAAAATTATATGAATTAACAATAACAAAAGAAAAAGATAAAATAATATTTTCTTTTGAGCAAAATGATTCCCTTTTAAAAACAGTATATGAAGATGAATATACCGTTGAATTCTTTAAAAGTAAAAGTAGATATTTTAAATTATTTGATAATATTGATGAATTATATAAAAATTTAATTTCATTATTTGATGAGAAAAATTATGAAATAATAAATGATAATAATATTTTAACAATGAAAATAATTCCAATGGTTCATTTAGAAAATTCTGAAATTTCAATGGTTATTCCATTAAAATCTGTTGAATCTAAAGAATTAATTCAACAATTATTTGATGAAAATTTAGCTTTGAGTACAAGAGTTGAAGAATTAGAAAAAGAAGTTAGATCTTTAAGATCTGATTATAAAAATATGAGTCATATGGTTGAAAATATGAGAAATTTTATGAAAAAAATGGAAGAAAAAGATAAGGCTTAATATAAGTTAATTTAATTATATTTATATTATTATATTTTTGTTAAGAATCAAAAATTTATTTTGAGTTTTAAAAATAAATAAAAAAATTTACAAAATTATGTAAAATAAATAATTAAAAAATAAAGAATTTGTATATTAGATGAATAAATTAATTTATTAAAAGAAATATTTGATTGATTTGATGTGGAAAAAATAGAAAATTGAGTTTCATGAATTAAAATTAATATTAAAAGAATTTGGTTTTAAAATAACAAAAGAAGAATGTATTCAATAAAAGATAATAGATGAAATTCAAATAATAAAATTTCATTCGACGACCCACAGATTTATGACTAAAACATTTTAAAAAGAAAATCCAAAAGAAGAAGCAATTTTAGCTTTTGATCTTTTTGATGAAGAAAAAAATGAAAAATAAATATGAAAAATTTTAAAATGTTGATGAAGAATTAGGGAAAATGTAAGTGATAATGAATTAAAAACTATTTTTGAAGAATTTGATATTAAGGATAATGGATATATTACTATAATAGATTTTTTCAAAATATAGATGAGTATAAGTTTGATTAATTTTTATTTAATTATTATTTATTTTTCAAAGTCTTTTTATATAATCATCAAAAAAAGACAATGAATATATATGTTTTTTTCAGAAAAAAGGAAATTCAATTTAGTTAATTGTTCCTAAATAAATAAACCAATTAATAGAGTTAAAAATATATATATAATCATCAAAATAATTGATTAATAATATTCAGAAGTATCATCTTCAGTAATAAGAGAAATATCTAATTTTTTAATATTTTTTTTTTGACATGTATTATTATTTATTTTTTCTTTTTTTTTTAATTCATTTTTTATTATATTCATTATTTTTTGTTTATCTTTTTCATAACTTTCATTCATTTGTTCCTCTTTTTGTTTTATAAAATATCCATTTTGAATTGATGGTTTTTTATATACTTCATTAACTGTCTTTGAGCCACTATATTGAAAACTATCATTTTGAGGTTTAATAAAAGATTCATTGTTTTTATTATTATTTATATTATTTTCATCTTTTAATTTTGAATCTTCTTTCTTTTCATCTAATTTTTTTTTTTCTTTTAATAATTTTTCAGTTTCACGTGCAATAAAATCAAGAATTGAATCATTTTTATCTTTGTTTATATTTTTATTCTTTTTTTTAAACTTTGATTTAAAGTATTTATGATGTACTTCTTTTTTTTTTGAATTTGTTTTTTTCTTTAAAAAATTATTAGAATTTGAAATATCTTTCTTGTTTATTATGTTAGAATCTAATTCAATTGAATTAATTTCATCTTTATTAATTTTTTGTTCTGATTCAATATTTGTACTATAATTCTTTTCTGAGTTATTTAGTGAATTTTCATTAACTTTAATATTATTTTTAATAGGATTAAAAATATCTGAATTGTTATTATCATTAAATAAAACATTAAATATATTATTAACGGTTTTTTTAACATTTTTTTTTTTCTTTAAATTATTAGTTGTAATATTTAATTCATTAATAAAATTTTCTTTTTGATTTATATTATTATCAATTATTGTTTTATTTTCTGTTATAACATTTTGTTTATTATTTATATTATTATTAATATTTTTATCATTATCTTTTGGGTTTAAATGAATAAAATTAGATTCAACAAAACAATCATTTTTATTATCTTTTAATTTTTCAGTTTTCAAAGTATAATTCTTAATATTATCTTTAAAAATATTATTTTTAATATTTGATAAAATATTTTGCTCATTTCTACAAAAACTATTATCACTAATATTATTTATTTTAAAATTAGTACTTATTTCATTTAAAGGAATTATTTCATTTTTAAAAGTATCAAAATTATTTATACTTCTAATTGGAGTTTCCAATTTATTAGAATATAAATGATCTATTGTTTCTTCTTGTAAATTTTCAATAATTAAATCATTTATATTTTGAATTCTAAAAATCATTTTTAATTTTTTCTTAATTAAATTTAATGATGGTATTAACATTATATTATCTCTCATAAATTTTATTAAACTATTCATATCATATTCATAAAATTTTTTAATATATTTTCCAATTGTTTTTTTTAAATTATCTTCTTTAAGTTCTTCATCTATATCATCATTTATTTTATTTTTTAGATTAATTAATATTAATATAGAAATAGATTTAAATAATTGAAATTTTAAATAATTTATTCCTTCATCTTTATTATTACTCATTTTTTTCTTTATTTTTTTTAATAATTCATTTGAGTTTTTATTAACATAAAAGCAAATCTGATTTTCATAATTAGAAACTTTATTTTTCTTGTTTAAATTATAATAAAATGGAATTTTTTTAACAAAAATTGGAAACAAATATTTTCGAGCAAACCTATTTTTTTAATTTTTAATATTTACTGATTATTATTTATATGTTCTATGTTTATTGTTGAAAAATCTTTTTTCATATTTATTTCATTTGCATTTTTAAAATAAATTTCTAACTCATTTATTTCCATTTTTTAATGACAAATTTATTAGAATATAAAAATAAAATTATAATTCTTTTAATTTAAAAATAAATAAAAAATGTTAAAACATCTTTTAAAAATTTTTATTCTTTGACAAAACCAATATCAGTAAAAAATTCTTCACTAATATTAGTCAAATCCATATTAATATAAATAGTATTTAATCCAATTTCTTTAGTTCTTTTATAAATAAGTGAAAATAATCCATTTTCAATTCCTTTACCAAAGTGTTTTTTATTAACAAGGAAATAATCAATTTTTCCAGAATTTTTATCTAAATAAGCACAACCTGTAACTTCACTTCTATAAGTAATAAAAAAGAAACTTAATTTATCAAAATTATTAGAACCATAATAATTGTCTCTTAAGTATTTTTTTACTATTTCAAAATTAAATGTTTCTCCTTTATTTTCATATAAATTTGACATTTTTATTAAATTTACCCATTTATAAGGAAGAACTGTTTCATCACCTTCCCATTTCCATGTTTCATGTAATGTTGGTGTTTTATATTTTGTTTGATCAAAAGTAAATTTTGTTAAATCTAAAGTCAATAAATTATTTTGATTCATTTTTTATTTTTTATTTAAATATAAAAATTAAATATTTAAAAAGTTTAAAGATTGTAAAGAGAAAAGAAAAATTAAAAATTAAATATAAATAATTAAAATTAAAATAGAATGAGTCAAAATGATAATTTAAATAATCTACTTCGTCAAGATGCTAAAAATTATTTGAATATGTATACAAAAGTAATTCCAGAAACTAAATTAACAATAAAAGATTTAGTAGATAAGGCAGCAGAAATAGAGAAAAAATTAATAACAAATAAAACAAATAATGAACAAATTGAAATACGAGATTCAAATAGATTAAGTATAAAAAAGGAAAAAAAAGAACATGGAAATAGTACTATATTTATAAATTTTGATACATTTAGAACTGAGAATCCTTATGTTCCTAAAATAAGAATAAATAGACAAAAAGATAAAAAAGAAATTATAATTAGAGAGTCCAGAAGATCAAGTATTAGTTCTTTACAAGGAACAATTCCTACTTTTCAAGGAATAATGTCAATTTATCCTACATATGATTTTTTTCCTGTTGAAAATTATAGTGATAATTATAATGATTCATTAAATTCAACTGCAGGTTTAAAAAAAAGAATAGATTCTAAATTAAAAAAACAACATAATAATGTTGACTATGAACATAAAATAAATCCTCTTTTTTTTACTAATAGATATATTGAATATGTTTATGAAGATAAAGGAGATAAATTATATGAAGAAAGTGATTTAATTAGAAATTTATTTGAAAAAAAAGTGAAAAATGATTCAATTGATGAATTATATATAGCAAAACAAGATTCTCCTTATTTAGAAACTTATACAAAATTATTACAAAAAGAAAAAGAAGAAATAGAAGATGAAAATAAAGAAAATTATATTAATGATAATAATGGAAATGAAGAAGGTCCTTTAACAAGAGAAGAAACTGAAAAAATAAGAAATACAATAGAGAATAGAAATAATGATGTAGATTCAAATTTCAGAAATAATTTTACTCAAATGATAACTAATTTTTATTCAATTAAAAATAATAATGAAAATTATAATCAAGGTATTCAAAATAATAATAATCCAATTCAAATAAATGATTTAAAAATAGACCAAAATCCAAATGAAATTTCTTTTCAAATTAATATTCAGGGAGAAATTACTAAGAAGATAAGAAATAATGCTAAAAAAGAGCATCCAAGAGGAATGATTATAAGAGGACCAATTGCAACATGGTATAGATTAAATGAAGAAAATGAATCTACAAAAGAAAAAGGACATTTTGATATAAGAAATATTGAATTTAAATTAGATGATAAAAATAAATATGAAAATAAACCTGGAGAAGAATGTTTTCAAGTTACTAAAGTAATTGAAAAAGGTAAAGAAAAAACAAAAGCTGTTGTATTTTCTTCTTTTAAAATTCTAGAATTTGGAAATAAAACTTTTTCTTACTTTTTTAGACAATTACAAGATTATTTTAGAGATTTTTATGGTAATTTAGAAAAATCAACTTATAGTGTATTAAAATTTATTTCTGATACAAAATGTACATCTTTAAATTTAGAGAGTGAACAAAATAAAAAATTATTAAATTATATATATTGGCATCCTAAATTAATAAATTTATATATTCCTTCTTCATTTGTTGCTGATCTTGCAGTTGTTATGGAAAGTAATGATTGGGAATGTCATTTAACAACTTTAAGTATTAAAAAAGACGCTGGAACTTGTGAAGATAGTATTGGAAAAATATTTGAAAATGTTAATTCAATTTCCATTCAAAATATACATTTCATTGATATGCCATATAATAAAAAATTTACAGATGCTTTAATTGATCATATTGCTTTATTTTATAATATAAATTTAAATACTAATCCTAATAATACTACTCTTTTTAATAATACTTTTTATAATAATAATAATGATAATAAAGATGACTCTTTTGATAATAATAATAATATTAATAAAAAAATTCCTTATTGTGAATATAGAGATAGTACAATACCAATTAGAAATTTTAGTTGGAAAAGAGACTCAAATTCAAATGAATCTTCATCAAAAACTGAAGATGCTTTATCATTAAAAGGATTATATTATGTTTTTATGTATATGTTAATTAAAGGTTTAAAATATAATAATAATACTTTACCACAAGTTTTTGAATTATTAGATTTATCAGAATCAATAGTAACAGATGATGTTGGTTATTTGGTTAAAATTATAACTAAATTTAAATTAATTAAAGAAATAAATTTATCAAATACTAGGATTTTAGGAGGTGGAAAAGTTATTGAAAATAATAATTTTCTAAGTAGAATTAAATTAACTGAAAAAATTGATGAAATTATAGATGAAATAGAAGTTGAGAGAAGAGAAAATGAATTAGAAAAGGAAATAGAAAAATATAAAAAAACACAAGCTGATGGGAAATTAGAAAGTAGTAATATAAATATTCAAAATCAAGATTTAAGTTATGATTTCTCACATGGAGTATTTCCAATATTAGAAAAAATATATTTATATAATACAGATTTAAAAGAAGATATTTCAAAAGAAATTTATGGATTATTTAAAAGATTAAAGTTTTTTCAAGGATTTTATTATTCTACTCAAACTATTAATAATAATCAAGAAAATAGTTCTTTAAATGTAAAATTATGTGAAAAAATAGTAGAAGAAATACAAAAGGATAAAAAAGCTTTTTGTGAAAATGTATTTCAATTATCAAATGATTAACTATATAATAATTAAAAAAAATAAAATATAAAAAAATAAATAAAAAAAGAGAAACAAAGATATATGAATAAAATGAAAGGAAAATGGAGGATTAAGAGTATGATAATTTTATTTTAAATCATAAACATTTTTAGTACTATTAATTATAATTAAATAAATATTTAATTTAAATTTAATCTTTTTTCCCTTTTCTTTTATTTATTTCCTTTTATTATTCATCTCTTATTTCTTATTATCTTTCTGTTTCTTTTTTTTTCTATACAACATTTTTTTTTTTAAAAATTTTACTTTTTCTTCTTTATATTATTCATCTATTTAATCTAATAATAAATATATATGAGTTTTTCATATTTTCTTCTTTTCTTCTTCATTCAATAACAACACTAATTCCAGTTTAACCAACACCACCCTTCCCCACTAAAGAAGGACACCCCCTC
>JAEEGL016264732.1_pt1 | contig 10636 bp, 9 predicted proteins | sample 9134231 | NCBI WGS metagenome assembly JAEEGL01 (sample SAMN16246548, study PRJNA631951) | gut metagenome | biome: gut microbiome; feature: rumen; material: fiber-attached | host: Bos | place: Iran: Karaj | collected 2018-10 | reverse complement strand
GTTATCCGGAAGAGTCCGTTGACTTTGCTACCATGGAAAATGGAACCTTTGAAGTACGCGTGAAAAAAGTCGGCTTAAAGGTTTCCATTACCGAGGAAGCAGTCACCGATGGCGCTTGGGATATTATGAGTATCAACATCTCTAAGATGGGTCGCGCGATGGCTCGTTATAAAGAAGAACTGTGCTTTAATGCATTTTCTGATCATGGCCATCCAATCTTCGATAATGCTTTACGTGGCCAGAAACCGGAAGCTGGTACAAGTGGCCGTGCTCAAGATGGTTCTTATAATGATACTCTGTCTGTAGAAGATTTTCTGGATTTAGTACTGGCTCTGATGGGCCAGAACCGTGTTCCTACTGACGTAATTATGCATCCATTAACATGGATCGTATTCGCACGGAACTCTATGATTGGCAATGGCATGACATTTGGTGCCATGGGCGGTTCTCAGATGCATCCATGGGGTGCTACTCAGGGTACTCCTGGTTTTGCCGGACTATCTGCTGAACAGGGTCCGCAGAAGTTAATCATGACTCCTGATCAGGTACAAAATCGCTTACCAATGCCAATTCGTATTAACTTTAGCCCATTCGTACGTTTTGATAAAGTTAATAAGAAATTTGATATGTATGTGCTGGACGCGAATGAAGTTGGCGTAATCGCACAACGTGAAGCTCTGACCACTGACAACTGGACAGATCCTGAAAAGGATATCCGTCTGTTAAAGTGCAAAGAACGTTATGGCGTAGGTATCCTGGACAATGGTCGTGGTATTGCTGTAGCTCGTAACTTAGCTGTAGCTCCGACTTATCCGGTTCCTCCGACTGTTCGTATTCAAAACGAAGTATCTGGTACTATCGAGAATACTCCTGTACAGCCCTAATATATAAATTATTAAATATATACGGCGGCAGATATTACGCTGCCGCCGTATTTTTACTTATAAGAGGTAACAATGGAAAGAGAAGTTATTGCTGAGATCCGTTTAGCTCCTGGTCAGGTTGGCTACTATGATGATTATTCACGTATTTATTTAAGTGCAGCAAAACCATTAGCTAAAATTTATGCTGGAACTAATACTACACAAATTCGCAAAAGCATTCGTTCTGGACGCTTATTGTTAGTATCCGGATCTTTGTTTGGTAAAGCACCAGTTACAAAAGAAGCGCCGCAACCAAAACCGGTCAAAAAAGAAGCAGTAAAAGAAATAAAAGAAGAAAAGAAGCCGGAAGAAACAATTCAAAAACAGGAAGTTATTGAAGAACCGGCCATTGTTGAAACTGCAGTAGAAGAAATTGTGATTCCAGAGGAAGTTCCAGAGAAAGTTCAAGAAGAAGTTCAAGAAGAAGTATCTGCTTCCGAAGATAAACCAAAACGTCGGCGTTCACGTAAAAAGGTTGACGCAGAATAACAGATAAAGAGGCTGCCATGTTTAAGGAATTTAATTTACTATCCATAAATACAATTGCAGCTGAAAAGCGCCTTGATCTTTTATTTAACTTTGATATTAAACCAGAATCAGTAAAAGGTGATACCGTTATTCTTTCACGGGATCGTGATGATTTTCACATTCCGTTTAAGCTCGTTGTTAAGAATGATTTAATTTCACTTCACCTGGATGATTGGCCGGATACAAATGAAGGGTATACGCTTCTTGTAAATGGATCACTTACAAATATCGTTGGCCGAAAATTACAAAGTACGTTACGACGCAGATTCCGTTTTCGTTCTGAAACAGTAAGTAAGGCATTTATTGTCAGCCCACATAACTTTGAAACAGTCCAGGATTTATTCTTTAAAATCGAAGAGAAGAATGGAAATGTGGGAAGGTATTACCTTGAAATAGCGAAAGAGAATCGTTTTTATAATACGGTCTATACTTCACATCTTGATAAAGCGGAATTTACACTTCATATTGTACCAGAACTTAGGCCAGGTCAATATTATGCCCGTATTCGCGTAGAATATGACGAAGAATATGGTCCATGGTCTCCTATTATCACATTCTGTTATAAAGAGGAACCAGACCCAGAGTTTCCGATAGAACCGGTTGGCGGCAACGCTGAAATGCCATCAGCATGGGATGACTTATATGATTCAAAAACAGAACTGCTGGATGCCGGCTTACTAAAAGAAGCAGAAGAACCGGAAATTGAAATTGAGTCAGAGCTAGAGCTTTTAGCGTATCCAGAAAATGGCGTTACACCAGAAAAGAATCAATTGATCTTTGAATTTGACAAAGATATAGATGAATCCATGATCGAATCCATTATTATAATTCGAAAGGACTTTTAAGATGGAAACAGTAGAATGTACCTATACGGTTGTTGGGAATATGCTTATTATCGATGTTCCAGACGGAATCAAGGATAATTCCCAATATGAAATTCGAATTAAAGGCCTTCGATCCATGGATGGAAAATCAAATTTTGATTCATTTAAACATACTATGGTAACTGCTATGACACCAGCTTATTGCACAGTAAGCGATATGGCTGTTTTTCGTGACACTTTCGATATTCCTGAAAGTATGATCTTATATTATATTCGAGAAGCATCCAAATATGCAGATTATGTTAGGGAAGCAGCATCAACATTAAGTACAAGTTCTGGTACGCAAGTAGAAGTCACATTTCCTATGTTCCAATTTGTTAGAACAAAGGTTATGTTAGATTGCCTGTTAAAAGCTTTTATAAATAAAGCAGCTGGCGCCGGAATTAAAGGTACTCTGGGAAAAATATCTTTTGAGAATACAGAGAAATATGCATCTAATCTGGATGATCTGCTTGATTTTTTAAAAGCACAATTAAAGATGTGGCTTGATGCAATACGTGGTTATGAGCTGGAAGGAAGAGCGTCGCCAGTTTGGGCTAAAAAAGCTTGGAAAACTCAGGATCCAACTACGTTTGAACAGCTGATTAATGATATTCAACGTGAAGAGCCGACGCCGATTTAAGGTGATATAATATGCGCTATTTCGATGAAAATATAATTAAGCTGATCGATATGTTGGAATACGATATGTACGTAGTCCAGCCAAATCCAAAAGTAGACTGTACATGTAAAAATTATGATACAAAGCAAGGGCATCCTTTTTGTCCCAGGTGCCTTGGAACCGGACAAAAGATAAAGATTAAAAAAATTAAAGGAGTACGTCAGCCTGATAATTTATCATATGAATCTATGAGCATCACATCAGAAAAAGGCTGGTACTTCTTTAAAAATGATTATAAGATGCATCGCGGTGATCTACTGATTTGGAATAATGAAGTAGAAGAAGTCGTCAAAGTAGATCGTTACTGCTCAGATAGCAATATACCGGTATATTATTATTGTGAAGTTGTTCCTAAAAAAGCTGATACCCGCGTCTTTTTACGGAACTTTTATCGTGCGATTGGAGGACCGAAAAAATGATGGGGGACAGCATACTGCTGATAGGTATTGATCCCAAAAAAATAGGGATAGGAACAATTATACAGTACAAAAAACTCGTTGATATTAATAACACATTTGGTACTGATTCTATATTTTCCGAAGCTTGGAATATATTAACTAATCAATTTGGCGCTGATACTATTTTTGTATTAAATCTTGATTCCTGGGATGATTTAAAAGATCAGGATGAATTGTTTCAGCAAGAAGATTTCACATACATTGTTCCAATTGGATTATATTTAACAGATAGTTACGACGATATTTTTGAGAATAAACGATATTATTATTCACAGCTTTTGACATGGATGTGCCATCGCTCACTATCTACTATAATTTTAACGGGAAAACATGCAACAGGATTTAATACTCTTACGGAATATCTGAATTATGAAAAACAGGAATTAGATACCGTAAGAGCTTCCTTCCAAAACTTAAAGAAAAATAATATCGTATACGTTTCTAATTGTTTATATGCCTATCCATATGCTAACGTTATTTTAGCCGGTATGTTATTAGGCGATGTTGGAGAATATCCAAAATATCCGGCTCTATATGATGCCTGTTTTGATATTGATTGGTGCGATGTAAATTTTGATCTTGTATTCTTCAAGAACAATTATTTAACGGATACATCCGTAGAAAATTTAATGAATTTCGAATATCCGCAATGTTTTGTTAAACCAGTAACCGTGGATCGTATTTGTAAATATATTGCAAGACATTGGCCGGATATGGATGAATATATTGGAACTGCGTTTACACAATACAAGATGACAAAAATCTATGAAAAAGTTAATGAATATCTTTCTTCTTTGGTTGGATGGATCTTGTATGATTATTCTATAGATGGCATATCAAGTGTTCAAAATCCAGATACTACGGTGGGTATCCATATTACATATACATTATGGCCACATTTTACAACAGAAAAGATCACTGATGAGGTGATCCTATGAGGGAAAAGAAAGAATACGACGATTTACAATTGTTACTGGATGAAAAAACTCAGCTACGCAATATATCAAAAAAGTTAGATAAGAAGCCATCTCCCATGGCGTCTAAACCACTTAAAGCTGCGGATAATGCAACGTTAGAAGATTTTATTTCCATGCTTGCTGAAGTTTGCAGCAAGACTATGCAAAAATGGCAAGCGGAATTGAATCCTAACGAAGGCGCCGTTATAAAAGATGACGATCAGAAGTTGGAGCATCCAGTTATCCTTTATGAAGTTGTAAATCGTATACCATATAATGAATTAAAACCAAGGCAATTAGAAGACATCGTCGAAACAGTCGATTCGGAAGGACATACGCGCCTCGGTCGTATATGGTCTCAACGTTTTGACTGTATTGTGCAATTTAACGTAGTCGCTAGTGATTATTATACTGCGAATCAGGTAATGACTACGTTAGAAGACGCGATTCTTACATATAGCGGCTACTTTAAAAGTAAGGGTGTCGGCGAGCTTCTTTTTAAACGTCACTTTACAGATAAAAACTATGACAGATATCGGCAATGGCTGTCTGTACGCAGTCTGCAATACCGATTAGTCGTAGAAAAACTGACAACTGTTTTCGATACCACTATCGAATCTATCTCAAATTAATGAGGAGACAATTATTAGATGAGCATTTTCGAGAACGAAGATTATTTACCTGGCGTCGTTACGGAAATCGAATCTACGTACGCTGCCGATTATGATACCTCTTTATGGGGAACAACTGATTCAGTCGTAGTAATCGGCACCGCGTTTGATGGCCCCACGGGCGTAATCACCCCGGTTTATTCTAAAACACATGCTGCCTATCTATTCGGAAAATCTTACGATGCCGTAACCCGTCATGAATGTGACCTGGTTGCTGGTATTGCTGATGCCTGGGATAGGGGCTGCCGTACCATTTATGCTTTCCGTGTAAACGGTATCGAAATGCAGAAGGATTTCCAATTAGCGGTTGATGCGCCATATAAACTGCGTGTTAAATCTCGTTATCCGTCTAACCTTGGCAAACAGGTATATCTGAAATATGATGATACCCGTGGACAGGAAACAATGACGATTTACAAACCCGCAGTTCGGGCAACGATTCGTGAAAAAATGAACGGTCTCGTTGAATCTGAAACTTCTGTGATGAAAAATGAGATCCGCCTGGCAAACGATTATTCCTTAACCCGTAATTCAAAGCTCGTAGACGTGATTGAAATTATTAATAGTCACGTTTACAATAACGTGCTGGAATTAGCTATTGTTGATGAAGATGGCAAAGACGTTACCACAACTCCAGAAGCATATGACCTGACTTTAGGTTGTGTGTTACATGGCGTATATTTTATGGGCCGCAGCGAATCCGCTTGCACAAAACGTACCAATATCGTTACAAAGTTAATTCTGGATGAAGATGATCCGAAGCCTTATACAGATTTTGCCGGAAATTATTGGCGTCAGCTTGAGTTTAACTCTGACGTTGCTGCTGATCTTCCTATCTTCTACAGTAATACATCTCAGATGCGTGCTGTACTGCTGGAAGCCGGCGTAACTATGAAGGAACCGGATGATTACCTCGACGAACTGGGTGTATCAGAAGTTGCGTTCCTGGATGACAATATTGACTACGAAGAATCCAGACTGACTCCTTTCGATTTATATCGGAAACTTGGAGAAGGTTTTGCGATTACTGCCGTAGCTGAGCGTCGTGAAGATGGCAACGGTAATGAGATGCTGCCCAAAGTACGGGAAGCTTCTCTGGACGATCCGCAGCGTGTACTGCCGGTTGGCGAAGGTGCATACTCCGTACTCCAGGATGCCCGTATTAAATATCATGTTCTGGCCAGCGGCTTCTGTGCTGATCAGGAACTGACAGGAAAATTACCGAAACCAGCTGCATTCAAAACAACACTGGTTAATGACGTAAATATCCTAAATAAATTAATTCACGTAACTCCGAAAGTCAGCGAAGATGACGATACTGCTGCAAAAGCATATTCCTTCTCTATGGGAACATACGATCTCGTAGAGAACCCCATCGAATTAACGGATGAAACCGTATATCGTAAGGGCATCGCTGCTGCTATCGGAAGAGCTACTGCTGAAGAAGCAGAAGCAGTGAAAAATGCGAAACCAGGTACCGTTATCGCTGTTGGCGAAGAAGGTGCATCTGATCTGCAAGTATTCGTGGCTTCTCCAAAGGGAGAATTCACAGAGCAAGTTGATCCTAACTATGCTGGTACTTATGAAGAAGATGGCATCGTTAAATACGGTAAAAAGCTCTATAAAGTTGGTGAAAACATTTATGTTGCATCAGCCGATGAAGAGAATAATACCGTATCCTTAACCCAGGTAAGCGATGAAGATCTGGAAAGCAAACAATACGTACTTGTTGAAAGCATCGATAAGCTATTCGTATTTAAAAATGATGGTGGCACTGTAACTCCTGTTGGAGAATATAATGCAATCATGAATTACTCAGCAGACGACGAAGATGCTGAAGAAGCATTGTTCGTTTATGCTGAAAGCAGCCCGGTTGGACAAAATCCAGTCGTTATTAAAGGTACTTCTCTTGAAAGCACGACAATGACTGACTTCGTAGAAGCGTTAAATGATTCTGCACTGAGAAGACTCTTTGATTTTGAACTGACTCCAGCTGGCATTATTCTGCACGATGAATACGTAGCACGTGCTGACGCACAGGCTGCTTTTGATCTGTTGCAAAATGGCACACCAGACGCTGCTCCGGAAATTGATGGTGCAGCCGTTGTTCTGGAAGCAGACCGTTCTCGTGGATATGACTATTCTAAACATATTCCTTATTTTACAAGCGACAACTTTGCTCGTCAGCTGGCTCAGCATTGTACATATACTGAGTTAAAGACTGGTCCGGCTCACGGCATGATTGGATGCAAACGTGTATCCGACCTGTCTAAGACGAACCTGGCAAAGAAAGTTGCTGAGTTAAAAGCTCGCAACTGGAGCATGTATGCAAAAACAGCCTATGGCCGGAATATGTTAAATAGCAATAATCTGCCATATCCTATTGGCAGAAACGTATCTGTATGTTTCTTCCAGAATCGTGTAGCAACTCCGAGCAATTACATTCAAATCTGCAATGGCGCAACTGCATATGCCGGTATGATTTCTAATCTGCCTCTGGAGCAGTCTTCTACTGCACAGCCTATTGATCTGACTCCGATGTTCGAACTGACTCACAGTCAGTTGGTTGCAATGGGTCAGGCTGGCTATGTAACGGTAAAGAATACCTTTACTAAAGGTTATGTAATTACCGATGGTATTACAATGGCACCGTCTGAAGACCTGTTACAGCGTATCTTCAATATGCGTGTAATGGGTTACGTAGAAGATATTCTGCGTGCAGCTTGCGAACCGTTTATTGGTAAGGGTAATACCCTGGCCAATCGGAACTCTTTAGTTACAGCTATTGATTCCGGTTTAAGCAAGATTACCGAACAAAAGAATGGCGGAGACCATCTGCTGTTACGCAGCTACGAATTCTCAATCCGGAATGATGATACTGTAGAACAGTATACATATATCGATATCGATTACAACATTGTTCCGGTTAATGAAATTCGGAATATCTTCAATCATATTCGCGTAACGAAATAAAACTATTAAAGTGTTTACGGCGGTTTCAGGCAGATTGGAATTCCTGTTCTATCTGCCTGGCCGCAAAACATAATATATATCCTAGGAGAATATATTTACATGGCATATAATCACGTAAGTTCCGAATATACAAGGACATACACCAGTTTCTCCGGATGCGATATTGTAGCAACCTTCGGAAGCGTAGTGATTGGAGAATTGCAAGCTATCAGTTATTCCGTAAGTCGTGAAAAAGCTCCGGTTTATACATTGGGTAGTGCAGAACCGCGTTCTTTCTCCCGTGGAAAACGTGGTATTGCCGGATCCCTGGTATTTACCGCTTTTGACCGCGATGCATTACTGAAAGGTTTGCAAGAAAACGCAGTAAATGCTGCGTCTTTCCAGCGTATTGGCGGGGAGCTGAATATGCATCCGATCCGTATTGATGAATGGGACAAAAAGATGACGGAAGAAACCGGTTTGGCCGGTGATAATCTGGCATCAACTCAAGCTGAAGCAGTTACACAAAAGATTGCGAAAGCTGCCGTTCCATATTATGCGGATGAAATTCCTCCGTTTGATATCACCATTTCTTTCGCTAATGAATATGGTCAGAAAGCCGTACTCGTAATTTATGGCGTAGAAATTCTGAACGAAGGTTCCGGATGGAGTATTGATTCCATTATTTCTGAAAAAGCCTGTACTTTCGTAGCTCGTAGAGTAAAATCTATGGAGCCCGTAGAAGACTAAGTAAGAACGTAATAAATAAAGCTGAAGTGGAACCCATATCTTTATGGGCACACTTCAGCTTTTTATATTTTTATGGAGAATCAAATGGCCATCATTGATTTACAACACACAGTACAAAAATTTGTGCAAGTTACGCAGCAAAGTTTTATGGCTGATTTTGAATCAGTCGCCAAAACGAAAGATTTCGCCAATGTTGGAAAATTTAAAGCACAACTAAGGCAAACAGCAGAAAATATATATAATGGCGCCAAATATTCAGGATTAGATAATGAAGAAGCGTTAAAACAGCTGGAAGAAGCACAAAAAAAATTAATTAATTCATATACAGACGAATATCGACAGCTATTAAAAAATCATAATCAATCTACCAGTGAGAATGCCACACTTCCGGCAGAACAGAAAAAGGCAGAAAAGATTAAAAATAATGGCTATGATAAAGTAGTTAATACTGGCAGCAATAGTATAAATTCTGGAATTGATATTGACCCGGAAGTAGTACAGACTGGAGCAGATGAAAAGGATCCAGCAAGTTATGCCACATTCTTTAATGGCCAGCGAATGGGAAAAAATATCTCTTCATATGCTGGAACCAATAATACATATTCAATGTGTGATATGGTATGCCAAATTGATATCGTATCAAACACAGGAAAGCACGTAGTAGCTACACTTGGCAAACTTCAAACATTAAGTTATTCTATCTTTCAAAATAAAGCTCCGGTTCGCGTAATCGGCAATATGAATGCAAGAGATTATATATATGGTCAGCGTACAATAGCCGGATCTTTGATTTTTGCAGTATTCAATAAGCATTGGCTAATTGATCTTTACGATAAAATACACGATACAGAAGGAATGAAAAATTGGCATTTTATTGCTGATGAAATTCCACCGTTTAATATTACAATTAGCTTTGCAAATGAATATGGCTACGATTCACGTATGGCTATTTATGGAGTCCGTCTTGTTAATGAAGGACAGACGATGAGTATTAATGATATCTATATCGAAAATACGTATGAATATGTAGCTACAGATATAGAAATTTTAGATTCATTAAATGCATGGCAATCATCTGACAAATTAAGCCGACGTTATAACGTAGCTGGCGCCATTGCATCTTCGACTCCACAGCAAAGTGGCAATAATATTTTAAACATGAAGGGGAACAATATTGGACAAAACAATGAAGAAAATAATAATATAAAAACTGTTATTATTTCTATTCCAGACACAATTATTGACATATCAAAAGAAAGATTAAAAAATTCTACAAAAGAAGAAATGTGGGCCGCGTTAAAAAAAGCATACGATAAACTCGAAGATGAAATAGACGCAAAGGTTAAAACCTTAAAAGAAGGAAAAACAAAAGAAGAGCAGCAAAAAATTGATGAAGAAGCAGATAATGTACGGCAAAAACTCGGACAAATATATAATCGTCAATATGAAGAAATACGAGAATATTATAATAAAAATGAAAGTATTAAAGCAGAAAATAAAATAGAATCTAAGTCAGTAGAAACATCAAATGGAACAATACAGGGTTATACGGTTAGAATTACTGGACAATCGTTAGAAAAAGCAAAAGAACTTGGTAGAATAAAAGCCAAACAGCTAAATAACAATAAAGATCCAGAAATTATATCAGAAGGATATAACGAAAAAACAAAACAATATATATTAGTATTTAAAAAAACAGGGTAAAATATGTTAAACACAATAATTATTTTAAATCAAGTTGCAGATACAATTACATTGTATGCAAATTGCTTTAAAAACGGATATACAAAACTTCATTATTTTTATGATCCAGAAGATATAACAATTATTGATTTAACTGATCCAAAGATTAC
>JAEEGL016191695.1_pt1 | contig 10636 bp, 8 predicted proteins | sample 9134231 | NCBI WGS metagenome assembly JAEEGL01 (sample SAMN16246548, study PRJNA631951) | gut metagenome | biome: gut microbiome; feature: rumen; material: fiber-attached | host: Bos | place: Iran: Karaj | collected 2018-10 | reverse complement strand
CGCATACCCGCGTACTACTACAACGAGGAAGGCGACTTCGTCGTGGCAGAAACCCGTGAGGAGGCTCTGAAGCTGGCTCAGCAGAAGAACCCAGCCATCACTGACGCCGACCTGCGCCAGGACGAAGACGCCCTGGACACGTGGTTCTCGTCGTGGCTGTGGCCCATCTCGCTGTTCGACGGCATCAACAACCCCGGCAATCCCGAAATCAACTACTACTACCCGACCAACGACCTCGTGACGGGTCCCGACATCATCTTCTTCTGGGTGGCCCGCATGATCATGGCCGGTGAGGAATACCTCGGCGACATCCCGTTCCGCAACGTCTATTTCACCGGCATTGTGCGCGACAACTTGGGCCGCAAGATGTCGAAATCGCTCGGTAACTCACCCGACCCCATCATGCTGATGGACAAATACGGTTCCGATGGTGTGCGCGTGGGCATGCTGCTTTGCTCGCCCGCCGGCAACGACCTGCTGTTCGACGAGGGCTTGTGCGAGCAAGGCCGCAACTTCAGCAACAAGATGTGGAACGCTTTCCGCCTCATCAAGGGGTGGCAGGTGGATGAGAAGCTGCCGCAGCCACTGCACACCAAGGCCGCCATCGAGTGGTTCAACAGCCGACTCAATGAAGCGCTCGGCATCATCAACGACCATTTCGACAAGTTCCGCATCTCCGATGCGCTGATGACCACCTACAAGCTCATCTGGGACGACTTCTGCTCCTACTTCTTGGAGATTGTGAAACCCGCCTACCAGCAGCCCATCGACGGCAAGAGCTACAGCGACATCCTCGCCATCTTCGAGAACCTGATGAAGATGTTGCATCCGTTCATGCCGTTCCTCACCGAGGAGCTGTGGCACGGACTGAAAGAGCGCGGCGAATGCGAATCCATCATGGTGAGCGACATGCCGAAGTGGGACGAGGCCAAAGCGAAGAGCAACATCCTCACCCGTTTCAACATGATGCAGAAGGTGGTGGAAGGTGTGCGCCGTGTACGCAACGACAAAAACATCGCCCCAAAAGTCGCACTCGACCTCTTCGTACTGAAGAAAGATGCGCCTGATGAAGAGATGGATGCCATCATCACCAAGCTGTGCAATCTCTCTTCCATACAATACGTTACCGAGAAGGTCGGCGGTACCTGCTCGTTCATCGAGAACAACACCGAGTATTTCATCCCGTTGGCGCAGAACATCAATGTGGAAGAAGAGCTGAAGAAGCTGCAGGCCGACCTCGACTATGCGGAGAAGTTCCTCAAGTCGGTGATGGGCAAGCTGTCGAACGAGAAATTCGTGAACAACGCTCCCGAGGCGGTGGTGAATGTGGAACGGAAGAAGAAAGCTGACGCTGAAGAGAAAATCCGGATTCTCAAAGAGCAGATAGCGAACTTGGGGAAATGAGAATTGAAAACTGAAAAAGGTCGTTCATTTTCTTTGCTTGCGCCCAAAGAAAATGAACCAAAAGAAATGCGCTTTTCCGCTGTGCAAATTCCGGCTAAAATCGGGTGTTGTTCGCTAAACGGCGAAAAACTTGATGAGCTTCATTTCATTACGCTCATCTTCAGACAATTCGCCGTTCTTAACGCTCACTTCCCCCGATTTCTTCACGCCTTCATTTGCAAGGCGGCGGTTCATCGGTACCGCAACGTATTCGCCCGCGTTCCAGAGGAACGCACTCTCAGTAACCCCAGACAAGCGAACAAAGTGAGTGCAGTCTGGGGAGAAGAAACGCCATACCGCAAACCGCGGCACGCAGACAGAACGATAGATCGTGTCGGTGGGTATGCCGCGGAAGAACTGAAAGGTGGCTAGATGGTAAACTAAATGAACAAGACTAACTAAGATAATCCGAAAATAATCGTAATTTTGCACTCCGAAAATCATCAAAACAAAATGATACTATGGGAAAAGGCTTAAAGGACCTAATAAAGCTCGTCATTGTGATTGTGGTGCTCTGCGCCTTCGTCTATCTTTACCCTGAAGAGAATCCTGAAATCAAAAAGCAGATGTACTTCGGGGTAGTGGGAGGCGGTGTGGCGGCCTTCCTCGCCTTTTTCTTTATCAGAATGATTCGAGAAAAATTCAACAAAAAGAAATAAGAAACGACTCTCATCCGTTATTTCCATAAAACTTTCCCACCATGAAAAGAGTAGCAGCACTTATCCTCATCATTTTCGCCACAATAGGTCTTTTCGCCCAGACCAACCAAACCGACAGCAAAGGCAAGCAACACGGACCATGGAAAAAATATGATGAAAAGGGAACCTTGCTTTATGAAGGCAACTTCAACCATGGCGTTCCCGTGGGCACTTTCCACTACTACTACAGCAACGGCAAACTGAAAAGCACCACCACCTTCATCGAAGGCACACACAAGGTGCATACCTCCATGTACGACATTAACGAGAAGCTGGCGTCGGAGGGCAACTTCATCGACCAGATCAAAGACAGCATCTGGAACTATTACAATCCTAAAGGCACGCTCATCAAGAGCGAGGCATACCGCAACGGCCAACGACACGGCTGGTGGCGCACCTACTCGTCGGAGACCGGCCAGCTGCTCGAAGAGTGCCACTACGACAACGACAAGGCCAACGGGGAACGGAAAACCTACTTCACTGACGGCAAGATCAGCACCAAAAGTCAGTACATCAATGGCGAGATGAACGGCCAGTTCACCAGCTACTTCCCCAATGGAAAAGTTTTTTATACAGGAACTTACATCAATGGATTAGAAACTGGAGAATGGAATTATTTTGATGAGAATGGCAACCCGAGAAAGACGATGGAATACAAGGCGGGCAAATTGCAAAAGACCTTCCTCTTCCTCAATATTGGAGGATGGCAGAAGATGAACCAGGCCAACATCGCCTACTTCCACAAAGAGGGCAACCAGACCCGGGTGGTCAACACCAACGGCAAGTCGGTGATGTGCCAGCAGGTGTTCGAGGAGCTGCTCACCTACGTGGACTTTGTGGATTTCTGCATCATCAGTCCCACCTATGCGGCAAGCTACCCCGCCATCAAAGCCTACCGCAACATCGGCACCGACCGGATTGAGGTGACCCTGAAGCCCGCCACCGAGGAGCCCGTCATCAGCGAGGGCGACCATGCCAAGGCGGTGAAGATGCTGTTCAACAACGAAGTACCCAAAGAGGAGTAGCTGTGCGCACCGCCATCGAACTGCTGGCTCCCGCCAAGGATTTGGAATGCGGCATCGCGGCCATCAACCACGGTGCGGATGCGGTGTATGTGGGTGCTCCAGCGTTCAGCGCACGAGTGTCGGCGGCCAACACCATCGAGGATATTGAACAGCTCTGCCGCCACGCCCATCTCTACCATGCCCACGTGCATGTGGCGCTCAACACCATCCTTACAGACAGCGAGTTAGAGCAGGCACGCAAAATCATCTACAAACTTTACGAGGCAGGGGCCGACGCGCTCATTATACAAGATATGGGGCTTTTGCAAATCGACCTGCCCCCTATCGCGTTGCACGCCAGCACGCAAACCGACAACCGCACGCTGGACAAAGTTTTGTTTTGGGAAAAGATGGGGCTTCAGCGCGCCATCCTCGCCCGCGAGCTTTCCCTCGAACAGATTCATAACATACGGAAACACACCAACATAGAGTTGGAGGCTTTTGTACACGGCGCGCTCTGCGTAAGCTACAGTGGTCAGTGTTACATGAGCCAGGCCTGCACCGGCCGCAGCGCCAACCGCGGCAACTGCGCCCAGTTCTGCCGACTTCCCTATACCCTCACCGACGCCGACGGAAAGGTCATCCGCGAGAACAGCCACCTCCTGTCGCTCAAGGACATGAACCGCGCCGACAGTCTGGAAGAGTTGCTCCGCGCCGGCATCACCTCCCTCAAAATCGAAGGCCGGCTCAAGAGTATCGACTATGTGAAAAACATCACCGCCTTCTATCGTCAAAAGCTGGATGCGATTTTCGAGAAGGATGCGAAATATGGTCCGGCATCGGCAGGAAAGGTGGAGCTCACCTTCACCCCTGACCCGCAAAAGACCTTCAACCGAGGGGCTACCGAGTACTTTCTGCACGGCAGAGAGAATGTGATGGTGGAGCCCGATACGCCGAAATCCATCGGTGAGCCGATTGGCAAGATACTGAATATCAACGGAAACAAAATTCGGATTGCCACCAAGCAGACCTTGCACAACGGCGACGGATTGAGTTATGTGGATGAAAATCACGAGCTGGCGGGCTTCCGCATCAACACCGCCGATGGCGGCATGGTGACCACGTTGGAGCCTGTGCGGGGACTGAAGGAGGGCGACCGCGTTTATCGCAACCTCGACATTGTTTTCGACAAGCAGCTGCGGGGCGAGTCGGCAGTGAGGCGCATTCCCGTGAGCATCCACCTGTCAGAGACCGACGAAGGCTTTCTGCTGCGCATCACCGACGAGGAGGGAGTGAGCGCCGAGCTGGCGGTGAGTGCCGCCAAGGAGGAGGCGCGGCAGGCGGAAGCGGCCAACGAGAACCTGAGGCGCAACCTGGCGAAACTGGGCGGCACGCCCTTTGTAGCGCGGGAGGTCACCCTCGACCTGACGAGAGCTTACTTCCTGGCGGCCAGCGCGGTGAACCAGTGGCGACGCGAAGTGGTGGAGCGGCTGGTGGAGGCACGGATGGCCTCGCACCGGAGGACGGCAGGACGCTTGCCACAGCAACGCTGCGAGGCCACGATGCCACTGCCCACAGCCGGAAACGCCGACTACCGCGCCAACATCATGAACCGGCAGGCGGAGGCGTTCTACCAGCAGCACGGGGCGAGCGAGACGGCCCCGGCCTACGAGGTGGCTCCCACCCCCGACGCCGTGCTGATGACCTGCAAACACTGCATCCGATTCACCCTCGGCTTCTGCACCCGCAACGGGAAAGCACTTCCCTACCCCGAACCCCTCTTCCTCACCAACTCCATTCATCGCTTCCAACTTCAATTCGACTGCAAAAACTGTGAAATGAAGGTCAAAAAAGCACCCGCACTTTCAAAAACTCAATCATGAAACTCTCGAAAAAAAACATCCGACAGATTATCTACTGCGTGATGGCCGTCTTCATCGTGGCTGCCATCAGCTTTGCCTATATGCTGTTTTCGGGCAACACCTCAAAAAAATCCACCGTCGTCATCGCACAAAATTCCACCTGCGAGCAGGTGATTGCGGAGATGAAACATCAGGGCGCACTCGAAAACGAAAGCTCTTTCCGGCTGACCTGCAAGCTTTTATTCTATAAAAGCGTAAAACCTGGCAAATATGTTTTTGAGAAAGGCGAAAGCAACTTCTCGATGGTGATGAAACTGCGCAAGGGCCAGCATTTTCCGGTGAAATTCACCTTCAACAACATCCGCACAAAAAAGCAACTCATCGAAAAGCTATCGAAATACGAGTTCTATTTCGAGTGGAAAGATTTAGAAAAACTTCTGAATGACAGAGAGTTCCTTAAAAATTACAGACCTAACGGGGAATCTCTCAAACCCGAGACGGTCATCGCCCTTTTCCGTCCCGACACGTACGAGTTTTACTACGACATCACGGCAAAGCAGTTTTTTGAGAAGATGTACAGCTACTATGTGGCATTCTGGACTGAAGAACGGTTGGCAGCGGCGAAAGAGACAGGGCTGACGCCGATGGAGGTGTGTACGTTAGCCTCGATTGTAGAGGAGGAAAACCACCGGCCGAAAGAGCAGCCCCGCATCGCCGGTCTATACATGAACCGGTTGCACAAGGACATGCTGTTGCAGGCTGACCCGACGGTCATTTTCGCCATCGGCGACTACAGCATACGGCGGGTGCTCAACCAGCACACCCGGTACGAGTCGCCGTACAACACCTATCTGCACAAAGGTCTGCCGCCCGGTCCTATCCGCCTGCCCTCCACCTCCGCCATCGATGCAGTGCTGCATTACGAACATCATAACTACTTGTATATGTGCGCGAAAGAAGACTTTTCAGGAGCGCACAACTTTGCCAAAACCTACAACGAACATCTGAAGAATGCACGGAAATATCAGGAGGCGCTGAATAGGAGGAAGAGATGAAGAGATGAAGAGATGAAGAGATGAAAGGATGAAGGGATGAAAGGATGAAAGGATTAGAGGATTAAAGGATTAGAGGATTAGAGGATGGGAGGATATGAGGATATGAGGAGGGGAGGGGATGGGAGGGAAATAAAAAAGCGGCAAGGAGAATCCTTGCCGCGGTAGTATTTAGCAAAATTTCGGAAATTTAGATCATCATGTTCGACATGTCGTCGTCCATCATGGCCTCTTCCTCTTCGCGCGGGTTGACGGTGCGCTGGAGGGAAGCGACTAAAGAACCGATCATTTTGGTAAGCTCCATAAGCTGGTTGCGGGAATACTCCTTGTCGGTGTCGTTCATGACATTCAGACGGGAGGCGATCTCGGTGTAAACTACACATTCTCTAACGGAACTCTTGGCCATTTTGAGATAGTAGATGAATTGGGCTTTGTTGCGGGCTGAACCCTCCGCAGTATTCATAGCGATGCCCTGGGCGGATTTCACAAAAGCATCGCCTACAGTGGCACGGCAGCTTTCGGGGAAGTTGGCAGTTACAGAATGCACCCAAGTAATGTAATCGAGCGCTTTTGCATAGATGCGTAAGTCTTCAAATCTGAAGAAGCTCACATTGTTTTCTTGTTCGTTCATAATGGTACAGGTTTTAGTTAGAAAATCGCAGCAAAATTAAAAATTTATTTCAAATAAAATGCTCTTTTTTATAAAAATTTTAACTTTTTTACTATAAATTTTACATGAGTTTGATTATCAACACATTATAAAAAGATTTTTTGTCAAAAAAGAGCGAAAAAATGCCATTTTTACGGTTTTACAAACTTCCCAGATGCGATTATTTTTTGATTATCAGATAATTGAACGAAGTAAATTCCAGATTTGAGTGCAGACAATGACACAGTTGTCAACGAAGTGCTCATCGTTTGCTGGTAAACCAAAGCACCGGTCACGTCAAAAATCCTGCAGAGGGTGGCTTTGCCATTTTCTGGCTGCTGGATATGGATCAAATCGGTGGCAGGGTTGGGATAGATATTACATTGTACAAGCTGATTCTCAGCAACATTCGAATGGTCGATTTCTTTGCCCACCACAGCACGGATCATCGGGGTGCCTTTCAGAAACGATTCGTTCCATTCGGATGTGGTTTTGTATTTCCACTTGCCACGTGCATCGGTGTTCTGGTCGAAGCCGAGGTTGAGCTGGACATTATGGTTTTGGAAGAATCCCACATGGAAGGTTCCTTCAACAGGGATCGGATTGTCGAGGTAGTAGGTGACGAAATCCTCGAACTGCTGGGCATGGCAGGGCACCTGGCCGGGCATGGAGTAGATTTCATCCCCTGGGGTGCCGTTGTCGTCGTCCCACACCATCAGGGTGAAATTGGCGATATTGGCATCTTCAGCCACGGAGTTGAACCACATCCGCACAGCGCGGAGCGTGTCGGGCTGGTTGAGGTGGAACTGCATGGCGAAATAGGACTGCGGGTAGGTCATGTTTGACAGCAACGAGTAACCAGCTTCGGCTGTACCATCGTCGTAAGCGAAGTAGTTGTGGAAATTCTGGTAAAAGATGCAGGTGTCGTTACTGCGGTTCATGCTGCCGGAACCCACCTCCTGGAAAACATGCGTGATGACGAAGGTTGCGCTGTCGGCATTGTCGGCAGGCAGCGAAGAAAACTCAAATGCAGGACTGGCGTGCTGCGGCTCAGCGTGCAAACCGTGCGTCCAATAGGGATATGCATTCAGGTTGTTTGTGGTATAGGAGGCCACCAAACCGCCACCTTGTTTTCTTACATTATAGGTATAATCGCTGTTTTTGGGCGTATTGGAAAGGTTAACCAGCACATTCTCAAAATGATCACCCAACTCACTGTCGCGATACTGGCTCCAGGGCATATACTGGTAGTCGCGGAGAATGGTGGTGGTGGGCATCACAAAGGCGACATCGTTCTGCGTGGTGTCCGACCACGTACGATTGACATCCAAACGGACATAGTCGATATTCCACTGGTCCACATTGCTGGCCCATCCTGTGATGTGGTTGTCTTCAAGGCTGGCGTAGTTGCGGAAGCGGAATTGGAAGTTGTTGATCAGCCAGCGGGCATCATTGATAGGAATCATCACTTGCTTGAAGTAGCAGAGCGGATTCTCCGCATTCCAGTCATCGAGTCGCTGGCCGGGGGCACTCCATATGTGTTCCCACACCATCTCTTCACCAAAGAGGGAGTCGCAGGGCAGCGGGATGCACTGGCCGGGGAAGGCGGGGGCTTCAAACACATAATCCTGTCCGGGGATGAAGGGATTGAGCAGGGTATCGCCGGCGACATACATCTCGTCTTCGCCGAGGAAGTAGTCGCAATACTCATAGCCGATGAAAACGATATTGCCGGTGGCGTAGCCGAACTCTAACACCAGGGAGTCGTACCCTTCGGGTGTATTGCCGAGGCGTTCCCATTCCGTACCCGTTTGTGTACCGCCGGCGGGCTGGTAGTAAAAGCTCAGATAGAGGGAGTCGCCTACGCGCATATCGCGGTTGAGGGCGAAGTTGTAATCGAGGCGAATGGGCAGCGAGGTGAGGTTGTCGGCGCGGAAGGGATCGTTGGTGGCGTTGGCATATACGCGGCCGTTGTCATCCAACGCATCAAGGGTTGCGACACCCATAGTGGGCGGCTGTATGGCGAAGGTGCGGTTGACGTAGGCATAGCAGTCCTGCCAGAGGGCGGGATTAGGATAACCTGTATAGTTGGAGAAGTCGTCGGTAAAAGGCAGATGGAGGGCATTGCGGGAGGGGGCGGGACGGGCTTTGGCGGCCTCGCGAGCCACCTGCTTGTTGACCGTAAGACCGGTCAGCACCTCCTGTGCCTGAAGGGTAGTAATACACAGTAGAGGCAGAATTGCGGATAGGATAATTACTGATAATTTCTTCATAATGAGTATATTGTGGAAATTTAAAATTCAAATTGCGGATCAACTTCGGTATCGTCATACACGTCACCGTCGCCCCCGTAGTCTACAGGGTTGCGGCGCGCCACGCCAACCTCGAGTTTGATTTTCTCGCCCTGCCTTATTTCGGTACCGGCCGCGATGGTCTTGCCCGTCTTCTCGCTATATTGTCCAAGCACCAGTCCGGGGGAGTCACTTTCTGTCTCTACCACTGTACCAAGGACGAGTCCAGAATCCTCAAGGATGTGCTTGGCCTGGCGGAGAGTGATGTTACCGGCCAGCTGCGGCATCTTGACCATACGCGGAGTGGCCGTCGTGATCGTCAGTGTCACCTTGCGGCCGTATTTCACCTTTTCGCCCGGCAGTGGTTCTTGCTTCACCACCGTGCCGTCGGGTTTGCCTTCATCGAAAATCTTGATACGGCTCACCTCAAAGGTAAAATTCTCACTGGGGGAATTCCGCAGATCAGAGTAGCATTTGCCCACATAGTTGGGCATCTCGACTTCCTTGCCATGATGGGTGAACTTTTTCAAGAAAATGTCAGTCCCCCAAAGCAAAACCAGTGTGACGATAGCGGCAATCACCAGATGAAAGCCAAGGCCACTGGGACGGAAAAAGTCTATTATTCTATTCATAATGTGATAATAACTGCAATTTTCAAAAAATATTTTATTCGGGTGCAAAGATACAACTTTTGTTGGGAGTATGTTGCAAAGAAATTTTGTATTTTTGCAGCCCAAAAATAAAAGCATGTCCATACTGACCGAACACTCCCTCTGGCACCTCCCCCTCTGCATCCTGTTAGGCGCGGCGTATGCGATTTTCCTATATTTACGGAACCACGACATCGACTACGACAAGCGGGCTAAATGGACTATGCCCATCCTGCGCGGACTCGCTGTCTCCCTCATCGCTTTTCTTCTCCTCTCCCCTCTCCTGAAGCATAATGTGAAAGAGGTGGACAAGCCTCTGCTTTTGGTAGCTGTGGACAACTCCGAGTCGATGGTCAGCACGGCCGATTCGGCCTATTATCGCAACGAATTTCCGAAAAAACTGCAACAACTCATCCAAGGTTTTGGCGACCAGTACGACATAAAGACCTATTTAGTGGGGGAACAGAACCAGCTGCAGGACGGCGCGCAGCCTTCCGCAGTGCCGTTCAACGGCAAGACCACCAACCTCTCCTCCCTCTTCGATGAAGTCGATAACCTTTACGCCAACCACAACATTGGCGCGATGGTGCTGGTATCGGACGGTATCTTCAACACGGGCAGCAACCCGCAGTATGCCGCCGAACGCGCCAAGTACCCGATATACACCGTGGCCGCCGGCGACACCAGCGTGCAGACCGATCTGCTCATCGCCGACATTCTGCACAACCGACAGACCTACCTCGGCAACTATTTCCCCGTAGAAATCAAAGTTTCAGCCACCCACCTCGCAGGCAAGAAAGCCACCCTCACCGTTTATAAAGGTGAGGACGAAATCTTTACTAAAAATATTGAAATAAGAGGCAACCAACATTTCGAGACCGTCAAGTTCACCCTCGAAGCCGACAAGAAAGGGATGCAGAAATACCAAGTGGAACTCACCCCTCTGGACGGTGAAATCACCCATAAGAACAACACGCAGACCTTCTT
>JAEEGL016052219.1_pt1 | contig 10636 bp, 2 predicted proteins | sample 9134231 | NCBI WGS metagenome assembly JAEEGL01 (sample SAMN16246548, study PRJNA631951) | gut metagenome | biome: gut microbiome; feature: rumen; material: fiber-attached | host: Bos | place: Iran: Karaj | collected 2018-10 | reverse complement strand
GGTAACGCTGCACGGCGATGCGCCGCACGTTGCGGAAATAGATTTCGCTGCAGAACACCGCGGAGCCGAACGTGACCGTGAGGGCGTTCATGATCGCGAACAGGCCCAGCAGGAACTCGCTCACCTGACGATGCACCGCCGGCCAGGTCCAGAACCAGAACGACGAGAACGGCAAAACCTGAAGAGCCGCCACGACGAAGCAGCCGAGGATGACAAGCCCGTCGCTGTAGCGCAGGAACTTGTCGTCGTCCGCCGCTCGCTTCATCAGGTGGAGCGTCAGCCCAAACGGCACGAACACAAGGAAGAGCACCAGGAACCAGGCAACCGGCGTTGCCGCCGTGACGAACTGGATGCCATACAGGTGGAGCACGCGGATCACGAGATCGACGGACTTCCAGTCGTGGGCCTCGAGTCCGCCCATCTCCGCGAACGCCATGCAGTTGGCCGTGACCGTGAGGACGTACGCGAGGAGGAACACGCCGATCAGACGCCACATCGAGACGAACCGCACGACAAGGTTCGTGAACGTGAACTTCGCGTGGCCGTTCAGGAAGGCGCTGAAATACGTCGCCACCAGCACCGCCAGCCCCAGCACCAGGCCCGCCACCGTCTCGCCCGCGAGAATGCCGGAGAGCGCAATCGCCAGCCCCACCAGCACCAGCTTGGACGTGCGCAGGAACAAGACGAACATCAGCACCGCCGGGAGCGTGATCAGCAACTCGAGCGTCTCCGGCAGGAAGGTCTGGCCCATTCGCCACACCGGCTCCGAAAACGCCACGAGCAGCGTACCCATGCCCGAGAGGATGTAGAGGACATGACGCGACCAGTTGATGCGGCGCCGAAGCGACAGCTGCTCAAGCGGCAGGATCACGTTGCTGAAAATCAGGTAGATGCACGCCGTGCAGATGCCAAGCGCCACGTGTCCGCACCACATCAGCGCCGCGTCAACGGAACCGACGCCGACCCACTTCGCCAGCCCGGCGACGATCATCCGCCACAGACCCGGCATCGGGTCGTCCGGCGGGATGAGACCCAGCGCCTCGGAAAGCGGCTGCCAGACGGCCGGGGCGGAAATCGGGCAGCCGAAAAAAGCAAGCAGGCCGGAGACAAACAGCCCCAGCCCCATTGCTATTAAGACATCCTTGAGTTTGATGGATGCAGGATTCGTCACCTAGATCGCCTCCTCCTTCTCAGGGCGAGCAGACCCGCGCCGATCAGCGCCAGGAGGCCCGACGACGGCTCCGGAACCACGTAGGCGTTCGGCGCCCAGGGCTGGAAGTTGTTCAACTCAATACCGTCCCGCATCTGCAGAATGTGCACGCCGTCCTGAGTCGTGACCGCCAAGTCGCTGTAGCCCATCGTCCCCGACGTCGCCAGCGTCACCCACTCGCCGTTCTCCCAGTTGCCCAGCTCGATGGCGAACGACAGCTGATTCAGGTCCGTGGGGGTGAAAGTGAAATGCGAATACTTGCCGGTGCCGGTGCCGACAATCGTCTGGCCGTCAGCCCCCCTGATATACGCGGCCGTAACCTCGTCATCAATGACCCAGCGGCCTTTGCCTTCATCGTACGACGCACTGCTCATCGTAGATGGGCCGATGCCGTTCTCAAAGAAAACCGTACGCGCCCCGGCAATCCTGCCGGAGTAACCGTCGTCAAGGTCAAAGTTGTTGTGCGACTGGGCGTACGTTGAAACGTAGTCGTTGATGCCAACCCCTTCCACCGTTGCAGTGTCCAGGACTTGCCAATAGAGCAGATAGTCGTCTGCCCACGTGCAAAGGGGCAAGGCCGCTGCCGCCGCTCCAAAAATGATTTGCCTTATGTTGCGCATTGTGATTCTCTTTCCTTTGTCTTGTGGCAACCCAAAATGTCACTTCACTTCTTCGGCAGGCGTCCACTTGATCGTGAACTCGCCGCCGTGACGGCAGAACCAGAAGCCGGTGCCGGCCTTGAGCGGCGTCTCGTACGGAACGAGCTGACCAGGGCGGGCTATCCGCATTTTCCCAATGGTAATGTACCCGCCGCTCTTCTCAATGCACCAAGCCTTTTGGGCTGCCGACCACTTCAGGAGCAGAGACTGCGAACCGTCCACCACGCGGACGAAGTCCGTGCTGTCGGCCGTGGCCGCGTAGCCCGTCCAGTCGAGGCTGTTGATGCTGAAGTCCTTGTAGCTGGGCACGGAGACGAGGGTGTAGCCAGGATCGGCCTTCGAGCCGCCCGCAACCGCGATCTCGACGTCCTTGTACTCGTACTGCCCGACGAGGAAGAACGGCACGGGCTCGCCGTTCTTGTCCAGCGGATTCTGCCGCTGCACCCACACGGCCTTCGTGCGCGGGAAGCGCTTCACGTCGGACGCTTCGGACATTTCGGCCCCACTGGCGCTTACGGTCGTGACGTTGTCCCACTTGCCGTTTGTCAAGGTCCACATCTCGTAAATCGAATTGACTTCGCCGCCGCTAATCGAATCGTCCTTCAGCGCGTACACGCTGTCGCCGTCCGTGAGGTTCACCGTCGAAACGTGGTTCGACACCGTGATATCCTTCGCCAAGTCTGGCGAGCTCGCGAGCTGCTTCCACGGCACGGCGACGACCGTGTTGGTGTGCGGGCTCACGACCTCCAAGACGCCGATGATGTTCGTGGAAGGTATCTCGTTCGTGATCGCCTGGTAGGTGTTCGGCACGAGCAGCGTGAACACGCGGTAGAGGCCCGTGGCACCGATGGACTTGCCCTCGCCGTCGACGAGCGGGATGTTGAACGCGGGGTTGCCGGCGGGCTTGGGGCCCTGGACGCGGTTCCACTTCTTGGTCTCCTCGTCGTACTTGCGGAGGTCGCGCAGCATCGCATAGCCGAGGTCGACCTTCGTGCCGGGGTCTTCCGCCATCGCCACCGTCACCTTCGTCTCGTCGGTCGAGACGGACGTGCTGAGCGGCGGCTTGTTCGTGTCCGTGCCCGTCACGAGGTTCTCCCAGCGGGTCAGGCCGTTCGGGTCCTTGGCGTTCAGCACGTCGTTCGCGTCGTTTTCCGAGTAGCCGGGGTCGTTGATGTCGATGCCGGCGGCGGCCAGCGCGTTCGTGAGCGCCTCCTCGCGCGCCTTCAACTCCTCCGGCGTGGGCTGCGGCGTCGTCTCGTCAAGCGTCACGACGATGTTCGTGTCCGCCGCGCGCTGCACGGCCTGCGGGATCTTGATCTCCTTGTACTCGGCCGTGTAGGTGGTGTTGCTGCCCACGGGCTCGAACGTCGGGCCCCACTCGTCGAAGCGGTAGATCGAAGTCGCGTCCATCGGCTTCGTCGGGTCGTCCACGCCCGACGTGAACTCGTCCGGCTTCGTGCCGTAGGGATACGCGAGAGACGAGATCACCGTGCCGTCCTCGTTCACGAACGTGACCGTGTAGAACTTGATGTTCGTGAAGTCCACCGCGTAGTCACGCTCGAGGATCATGGCCACGCCGTTCTCGATCGGCGTGAGCGGGATGTGGCCGTTGACCGTCACGTTCGTCATCGCGTAGCCCGTCGCAGTCCCCTCCGTGACGTAGTACGGGCTGAGGTTGTCGTTGGGCAGGGAATGGACGATGATGGAGGATCCGTTCGTGATGGTCAGCGTGATCACGCCGTCGGCCGTGGGCGTGACAGTTTCCGTGTCGTAGCCGGTCGCGAGGTAGGAGACGCCGCTCTTCAGGTTCTCGGACCGGATCGTGACCGTGAACGAGTCGGCGGTCTTGTCGGCGTCCGACGCGAGGGACGCCTTGGAGATCGCGAGGTCGTGTCCGAGCTCCTTGTAGATCGCGTAGAGCGCCGGATTGCCGGTGAAGTCGCCCCACGTCTCGCCGTCGACGCTCCATTTCAGGGCGGAGTCCTCCAGCTTCAGCCGGATGGACGTGCCCAGCGTGACGACGTCCATCGCGTTGGTGGACGCCACGTCGTCCGCGCCGGCGCCGAACGCCACGCGGTTCAGGGAGGCGTGCTGCACACCGTCAAGCACGGGCGGCACACGGAAGCCCGTCTGGCCGCCGACCGCAACCGTGAACACTTCGTCCGACACCTCCAGGAGCGTGCCTTGCGCGGCAGCGGACTCCTCGGCGTTGCCCATGGCAACGGGATTGCCCTCGAACGTGACCGTGTCGCGCTTCGTCAGCGCGCCGTTCGCGCCCGTCGTCACGTAGTAGATGCGCGGCATCGCGCAGTACACGCAGTAGAGGCGGTACTCGTTGAGCGAGAGGGACATGTCGCCGTTCAGGTAGAGGCCGTAGTATTCGCTCCCCTCGGGCTTCACGAACCCGATGGAGGTCACCTTGCCGCCGATCACGACCTTGTTCTCGTCCGCGCCGTCCGTCTCGTCCGGCTTGCCGTAGTAGATGCCCATGAAGCGGCGGTCGCCCAGGTCCGCGCCGTCCCTGATCAGCGTATTCTCCTTCGCCTCGAGGTCGTCGACGGAAACGGCGAACGTGCCGTCCTCCTTCAGCGCCACGGCCACCGTGTAGTCGTTCGTGGTCTCCGAGCGCCAGACGTTGTCCACGTGGTCGATCCGGCCGTTCTGCGAGAACGCCACGTGCAGCTCCACCGGCAGCTCCTCGCGGGTGTTGGTGTAAATCACCTTGTACGCCGCGTTCGTCGCGGCGGCCGTCTGCGTGTACACGTACGCCCCGTCGCCGATGTCGTTCGTCGTGCGGAAGCCCTCCTTCGGCCTCTGCGTGATGACGACCATCTGCGCGTTGGTTACGACTTCCTTCGTTCTGGTGATGGACAAGTTGACCGTCGAGTTCCATTCTCCCGTTCCATTGTTGGTCTTCACGATTTTTTCATCCCACGTGTTGGAATCAACAATGCTCGAAAACAGCGTGACTGCCTCTATTCCCCCATTTTGCAGGTAATACGTGGAAATCGGCAATCCACTCTGTACTACATGTGGGTCGGCTTGAACAGCACCCCATGTCCAATCAGAAGCGGTAAAATAATATGGTCCCTGGCCAGATTCCGTATAGAAAGGCCCGTTGGTACGCCCATAATAGGCATTACTGGTATTACGCCCTCCTGTCAACGTTCCAGTTTGCGTATTTGTCACAACAGTCGTGACATTCGAAACCGCCACCACGTACTCGAACTGCTCGGACATGTCGGCCTCGGTGCCAACGGTCAGTTCCTTGAAGTTGATGACCGTCGTCTGGGACGTGAAGTACACCACGTACAACTGCGCCTCGTAGCTGATCAGGTTCCACACGGCGTTCTCGGCATCGGGATCGCCCGTGCAGAACTCGAGGCCGCGCCACGTGTTCCGCATCCACAAAACAGGCCTGTCGCCGTCCGTTCCCTTCACGGCGGAGATGTACTTCAGCTGCGCGCTCGACGTCGCGTTCGTCTCGCCGATCGCGTAGGCGTAGTACTTGAGGGACGAGCTGTCCACCGGATAGCCCATCGGCGTCTTGGCCACAACGGCGACATTCGTCGGATCGGCGACGACCTCAATGACGCCCGGCGCGGCGGACGCCGAATTCGTCGAGACGACCGTGAGGCCGCCGTTCCGCTCCATCTTCTCGTAGCCGATCTTGATCGGCCGCGGGTTCGAGTAATAGACGACGTAGATTTCCTTGTCGTTCGGAAGCGGGCCCGAGGTGCCGTCGGCGTACTCGACGTACGTGGTGCGGATGGCGGGATCCGAGTTGAAGTACAACCGCACGATGCGCCGGTCGGCGGCGTCCGAAATGGTGTTGGTGCTGGAGCTCACGCACGTGAAGGCGTACTCGTGCGTGGCCGGCACGTCGTGAAAGTACCCGGAAGGCTCGTCCGCGAAGGAAATGTCCGTGTAGTTGCCCACCTTGAAGCGGTGGTTTCCTTCGTTCAGCCACTCGTCGTCCTTCAGGACGGGCGTCACGGGCGTGGCGTCCACCACGTGGAACGGCACGCGGATGAAGCTGTTCCAGCGGGCGTACAGCGTGAGCGGATGCGTGATCGGCTGGGAGAAGTCGAACTCCGTCAGCTGGTCGACCGCCGTGTAGCGGTTCGTGCTCCAGAGCACGAACATCTCGTCCTCCGTCGTCGAGGAGAGGGCGATGTGAGGATGCGTGGCGTAGCCGTTGAGCGTCGTATTCTGGTAGTACATCTCCTTGTCGGGATCCCACGTGTACGTGTCGCTCTGGGCCTGCCAGAGGTCTTTGTGCCACACGCCGGCGTCGCGGTTCTTGTCGAAGTACACCTTCACGCCCCATTCGGCGTAGAGCGTGTTCGCGCCGCCCTCCGTGCCGAGGGTGTCCACGCCGATGAACGTGCCGCCGTCGAAGTGCGTGCCGGTACCGTCCGCCTTCGTGTTCCAGCCGAGGAATTCGAGCGTCACGTCGTTGCCCTCGTCGTCCTTCACGGTGCAGTAGTAGCCGTCGCCGTTGCTGAGCGTGCCGTAGGCGTTGTTTCTCATGCCCGAGACGGTGCGCGCCGTGTCGGTGATGTTCGTGATGAGCGACGGAGCGTTCGGGTAGGCGAGCGGCAGCGTGACGGCCTCCTCGGGGTCCAGCCAGCCGCCGTTCGCGTCCGTCGTGAGGCTCACGGTGGAGACCACGCTGTACACGGCGTCGAGGACGAGCTGCTGGACGGGCTTGTGGTTCTCGTCGAGGGTCGTGACCGTGTAGGCCGAGTTGAACAGGAACGACTGGCCGGGGTGGTACACCGTGTCGTCGCCGTTGCGGATGCGCCAGCCCACGAACGAGTAGCCGGGCGGCGGCTCGGCCGTGCGCGTGACGAGGATCTCGGAGCTGTCGGCGTAGACGCCGGCATCGAGGATGTTGAACGTCGACTCGTTCTCGTCCGTCTCGTTCATCGTGCCGATGCCGGGCATGTAGACGAGACGGTAGGTGCCGATGTGCTTCCAGTGGAGGCGCAGGAGGGTGTTGCGCTGGACGGGCTGCCCGAAGGCGTACAGCGTCTCGTTGCCGGTGTCGGGATCGACCTCGTACCAGCCCGCGTAGCGGTAGGCGTTGACCGCCTGATCGTAGCGCTTGCCGTCAGGGACGATCGCGGGGTCGCTGGGGTCCTTCGTGTAGTACGCGCCGCGCGCGGACGCCTCGCCGCTCACATACTCGTCGGAATAGCCGTAGTACGCGCGGTTCTGGATGGCGTAGAACCACGTGCCGCTCAGCGATTCGGTGTAGCTGCGCGTGGTGGCGGCGTATTCCTCGATCGGGTCGCCGTTGTACGGCTCCCAGAACCAGGTGGACTGCCCGGCCGGCAACTGGCCCTTGTTCGGATCGATCTGGATGAGATACCATTCCGTCTCCCACCCGGCGAACGCAATCAGGTTGTTGCGCGGCATCGTCGTGTTGAAGTTGAACTTCGTGGACGTCGCCTGGTCGCTGTACCATCCCGTGAACGAATACCCCGCCTTCATGGTCGATTCCGTGGGCGTGGGCTTGGCGGACGGCAGGTAGTCGGCGAGCGGCGCGCCGTAATAGACCTCCGCCGTGCTGTACGGCGTCAGGTTGTAGGAGTCGCAGAGCGTCAGCGTGAACTTCCTGCGCTCGTGGTACACGTAGAGCGTGTATCCTTGCGTCGACGCTGAATCGCCGTCCTCCACCTGCGTGGCCGGCGTGGCCGTGAACGTCTGGCGCGTATAGCCGCACACCTTGAAACCTTCAAACTTGTCGGTGAAGTTGAACGTCAACGCCGTACCGTTGTTGGCCGAACCGTAGGTCGTCACCGAATTGTCCAGAGAATAGTTCCCGTTCAGGTCCTGGAACACGTGGATGATTTCAGAGTTTCCGTTATCCCCATCCACGAAGAACGGGGTTGTAATCGTATGCGTCGTGTTGTCGGTCGTCGTTTTCGGGTAGGAAATGGCGTTGAACGAATCAAGGTACGTCATGCCGGTCCCGGTGGCGTCATTGCCGCTGTAATTGTCCATCCACTTGTAACTGATCAGCCACTCATAGCCGAAAGACGACAGCGGCTGTCCGTACAAACCCGTCATCGTCGAATTTTCAAGCGACTGCATGGGATGCCAACTCGTTCCGCTACGCGTATAACGCGTACCGGTATAGGCATGATAACCAGAAGCATAATAATACCAACTACCGTTGTACGATGTAAGCCCTACGTATTCTCCACTGACAATTCCGTATTGCGTACCCGATGTCGAAGTTGTGGGGGTATAACTGTAATACTCATTAAACGTGTACGTGACCTTGTAGCGGTCGTAGTAGACGCGCAGTACGGTCGTGCCGTCGCCCTTCACCGTCGCGGCGTCGTCGCATCCGCTGTAGTAGAATCCCTTGAAGTCAGCGGTCGTGATGCGAGAGTCTGCATCCCGGCCTTGATTCAGGCTGCTGTCCACCCGTGTGGTGAGCTCCTTGTAGATGCTGCCCACGGACGCGGTGGATTCCGTATCGACGAGGTTGGTCACGCTGAAGGCGAAGTCGTAGGAGTTCGTGAGGGCGTCCTTGGAGTCCTCCACGCTCTGGCGCATGACGACGACGGTGTACTTGGCCTTGCCCATTTCCCAGCGTCCGTACAGCGTGACGTTGTTGGTGAGCATCAGGTTGTTGTTTTCGATTTTGCCGCCCCACGCGCCGATGGCCGCGAGTTCCGTGGCGTTGAAGTTCGTGCGCAGCGCGCCGGCGGGCGTCGAGACCTGCACGCCCGTCACGCCGGCCACGTCGTTCGAGGTGGTCCACCAGCCGTTGAAGACGTAGCCGGTGCGGGTGGAGACGGGGAAGGCGTTCGTGCCCTCGTCCTGGTAGTAGTAGCGGGGCGGGATGTAGGTGGCGCCCTGACCGGTCTCGGCGGCCTTGAACGTGAGCCAGCTGATGTTCACGAACACGGGGAAGAGGTGGCGCGGGCGGGCCTCGGTGTCCTTCACGCGCGAGAACACGTAGGGGCTTTCGAGGATCACGATCTTGTTGCCGTTCGTGTCGGTGAGCGCGCCGGGTTCGACGGGCGTCTCCGACCAGCCGCGGAAGATCATCCGGGGCGTCGAGTTGTCGTGGTTCGGGTTGTCGTTCGTGTCGTCGTACGTCACCTTCAGGTCGTCGATCTGGACCGTGCCCACCACGTTCGTGACGTTGCCCTCCACGCTCTCCACCATGGCGGCGCGGCGCACGGCGGTGATCGGCCAGGCGTTGCCGACCTGCTGCTCGTGGAAGATCACGTAGCCTTCCCGCGAGAACTTCGCGCGCAGGACGAACTCGCGCGCGCCGTGGTTCTCCTCGGGGCCGTCCGGCGTGTCGGCGAACACGATCGGCTGTGTGAAGTCGAACTCGGTGGTGGCGTAGCCCTCGGCGTCGTACGTCACGCCCTCGACGGTCTGGTTCGCCTTGTTCGTGGAGAAGAGGTACCAGCCGACGAACGTGCGGCCGAGCGGGGACGGCAGCACTTCGGGGCGGACGAGGTATTCGCCGCTCTTGATGATCTGGCGGAACGTCTTGTTGCCCTCCGCCGTGGTGAAGTAGCGCGGCACGTAGGTGTTGTACGTCGGGTTGGGCGTCGTGCCGTCTTCGAGGAACTTGTCGAAGTCGAGGCTGTAAAAGTCGTAGAGGCGGCGGTTGGGGGAGTAGGTGCCGTTTTCCTCCGTGATCGCGTACACGGAGAAGCCGGAGGCGTCGAACCAGAAGGCCTTGACGAGCGTGCGCGTGGCGTCGTAGACGAAGCCGTAGCGGGAGGATTCCAGCTCCTCGACCGTGCCGTCGTCCGCCAGGTGCACCACGCCGAGCGTGGAGGTGGAGCCGACGGTGACGGGGGCGTCCAGTTCAACCGTCACGCGCACGGGGTCGCCCGCGTCCGGCTGCCACTTGCTGCCGCCCGACTTGATCGCGATGTCGTAGGAGGCCAGGACCTTGGGGGAGGCCTCGGGAACGCCGCCCGCCATGAGACGTGTGCGCCGCGGGGACGCTCCCTTCCGGTGACGACGGCCCCAGCCCTCGTGGATCTTGCGCTTCACGTCGTCAGGACGCGCGCGTTCAATGGACACTTCGGCGTCCTTCGGGAAATGCTTGCGTCCGGCGCGAATGTCGATGTGGCCGGCGGCGCCCTTGCGCGTCAGGCGAGGCGACGCTTCGTCGCGGGGTGCGGAAGGCTTTGCATCGGCAGAAAGTGCAAACGCCAGAATCCCGGCCATCACGGCCAGAGCCAGCTTCACTTTCTTCGTCATCGTCTTCATCTTCTTTGCCTCCCGTACTCTTTTTATAACAACGCTCCACACGGTAGCGAGTACGAAAAACTACCGTGGAAGTTACGAGGATTCTTCTGCCTTACATTTTCTTCGGGCGTCGGAAAGCCGTTTATCTCGCTTCGACAAATCCTTCTCTGCCGAGCGAGGTAGTAGTATAACAAAAAGGACGGGCGAAAGCAAGCAGCTGACAATGAAAATTGGTTTTTTTTTTTGCATAATTTGAAAATAACACGAACCGGAAATGTGTCACAACCGCCGTGCGAGAGGTGACACGTTCCGAAATTTCCGGGAATTCCGGAACATCTGGATTTTCCGGAACTTATCGGACGCGAAGCTCGCCGTCGAGGAACACGGCGCAGACGTCGAAGGTCTTGGGGTCGAGTACCGCGAGGTCGGCGATGTAGCCCTTCTCGACCTTGCCGAGCTTCTTGCCGAGGCCAAGGCCGATCGCCTGGTTCCACGACGTGACGCGGATGATGTCCTTGAGCGGCAG
>JAEEGL014936127.1_pt1 | contig 10636 bp, 8 predicted proteins | sample 9134231 | NCBI WGS metagenome assembly JAEEGL01 (sample SAMN16246548, study PRJNA631951) | gut metagenome | biome: gut microbiome; feature: rumen; material: fiber-attached | host: Bos | place: Iran: Karaj | collected 2018-10 | reverse complement strand
TCCGCTGTTGTCGGCGTAGCGGATCTTCGTCTCCACCCTGTCGCTCGCGAGCGGAGTGTAGTCGGTGACCACATGCTGCGAGCCGGTGGCGTCAACGTAGCCAAGCAGCCTGTACCTGCCTCCAGCTGGCACGCAACCCTTCAGCGCGGAGACGGTGAGGTTGTAGCCGGCGAGGTCCACCGTGGCGCCTCGAGCGACCGTGAGGGCGCCGTCAACCACTTCGTCCGCCGTCAGTGTGTAGTCCGCATCAATCGTGCGGTCTGCAAAAACCGGCATGAACGCGCCTGCGGCAACCGCAATCGCCGGAACCACTACCTTCGTAAAACTACTCATCATCATGCACCAACCTTTCGCTCATCATGACAAAGAAATTATACCATACACTCATACGAAATCAAGCGCATTTTTCAGTTATCTCAAATGCGGACCACTACCATCCCACTCCGCATGGGAGTGAGTTTTTTCATGATTCCTGTAGTCTACAGGAAACCGCCGCCGGTGGCAACCCTCTGCCGCAAAATCCCCGGACGTCCTCTGGCAACATTTCGTCATGCCGTCACATCAATGGGATGGTAGTGTTCTTAGACATCACCCTAAAAAAGGTTATAATGGAAAGCTACAGCCTAGCAGTCTTATTGAACACTTCTGCGCGATAGTCGGCAATCACCATATCCAACCCATGATCAAGATCGATTTCTGGAGTCCATCCCAAAGAATGTATCAGCGAAGCATCACATAGTTTTCGAGGGGTGCCGTACGGCTTGGACGCATCCCAGTCTATCGTCGCCGGACAACAAGCAGACAAATCTACACTACATTCGCCTAAAACTTCCATAAGAAATCAACTCAAATGCTTCACGCTTCAGCCTTCGTACTGTTCTCATCCGCACGCGACACAATGGCATTCCGCAAAGCCTGAAGGTACTGGTGTCCATACTTCAAATCAGGTTCGAGATAATTACCTTCCGCCCATTCGTTCCAGGACTTCACCACAAGAAAACGCTCTTCAAAAGGTTTGTACTGTATTTTAGCGACTTGTTCTTCCGCTATCTTCTGGAACTTTTCCGGAGTCGAACCAACAAGTAGGATGCCCTTATTGCCCGTACGAGGGGTATGATCCCAGCCTGGCGCAACCGAGGGAATGACAAACTCATTATCATCAAACGGAGAACACAGATTTTCTTTGCAATAGTACCGTATATCAGGAATTAAGTGGTAACGTAAAACAAATCTATTGAGAAGAGCTTTTCTAATTATCTTTAGCCAAAATGGCATGGTCATGCCACGTTGCAGATTCATCATATTTACAGCATCGAATCCAATAGCCTTTGCATCGGCGATTATTTTTTCGCACCACTCTTTTGAATATATATTCTGTACATGCGTTACAAAGTAGATGCCCAGCAAATCATTCTCTTTTGCAAGTTTTTGCCACAAACGTATAAATTCAGCTGCATCTGGCAACTGATCGTGCTTATAGATGAAAAACACCGGTTTCCCGTTACATCTTATGTACCGCCTGTCCTTAAACGCCGGAAGTACCGCCTTGAAATGAGCGATGTAGTCCTCTTCACCCGGATATTTTTGCTCGATAAGTGGTTCTTCCGTTTTCATCCCATGCCAGAAGCCACGCCACGACTCATTCGCCCATGCAAGACAGAATGGAAAATCTGGCTTCCCCGACGCAAGCACCTCGTTGAAAGGACGCTCCAGCAATCGTTTCCCATTCCCGAACCAATAGTGCCAATACACAAATCCCTCAATACCGTATTCCCTAGCAAGATTTGCCTGTGCTTCACGCGTCTCTGGTACGCGGAGATCATAATACCCCAAATCCGTCGGCACACGAGGCTGATAATGTCCGGGGAAATACCGCTTGGCCTTCCCAACATTCGTCCATTCGGTAAATCCCTTCCCCCACCATTCGTCATTCTCAGGGATTGGATGAAACTGCGGCAGGTAGAGCGCTAAAACACGAGCCTTTACACTCTGCATCGCGTGTCCTAGTTGATTGTTGTCACTTTTCACTTTTATTTCTAAGCCCCTCAATGGTTTTCCATGCAGACTCTACAGTCATCTCGGGAATCACCGCCCCTTTGTCGTACCGAGAAACTGCATCACGCGGAGCACCGAGGTCGAAACAAACCAACGGAAGTCCAAGCGCCATCAATTCGTGCGTAACATAGCTGAACGTCTCTGGACATATCGATGACATGAAGCCAATGTTTATTCCCTCTTCTCTTATTATGTCCGGCAAGTCCTCAACCTTATATTTCCCGCATACTTTTATGTTTGACGGCAACGTAGTGAAAGCACCACAGATGTCACCCACGATCTTTATCTTCACGTCATTTCGTCCTAACTGCTCAAGATACTTCGCAAGCGCAACAACAACTCGCGATCCCTTGAGTGTCTGAATATGCCCAAATACGCCTATGACGCATCCTTCGTTGCTGATTGGATATTTCCTCTTGAAATCGCATGATAGCGTATGCGGCACAACGGTCGGCAGCACACCTTTAAAGCACGAAGATATACGCACCTTGGTGTCCTCCGAAAACGTGCGTACCTCGCAGCATTGCACGAACAGCCGACCAAAACATTCTCTCCAATGCGACACATCCATGCCGAGTTCAAATGGCAAGCTCGCCTCGTCATGACATGCAAGACACGCCCTACACCTTTGCATCGTATGTTCTGACGCACAATAATATCCATCTGATGCGACAAGCGTGAAACGGGGGCAAAGGCAATAATAATCATGCACAAGATACGTCATCTTTGCATTCAGAATTTCTTTCAACTTCAAGATTGCATTTACGAGATGCGTAAGAGAACTCACAGACACAACCCTAGACTTATCGTACCAATGCCAGTAGGCAAGTTCATTAACAGTGATCGTACAGTCCATGCCGCACAGTACATTGAAATCAGACAACGAGCGGACCAGAAACGAAACCTTGGTTTCGCCGCTGAACATAGCCACGCCAACAACACTGCTGAATCGACTGTCCGGTTTGAGGGAGAAAACGATGCATCCCGACGCCGTCGCCCGACGTATCTGTCCGTCAAGATACATGTCCGCCCCCCCCCCCAAACCATGCGTAAGTACGATCTCAACCTTCTTGCAGTACGATGTTTCCACCAATTTCGCCACGCGCCTTGGGCCCATTCCGCCGAGTCGCCGAAAATACAAATCAGTTATGCGCGTGGGCACATAACTGCGCCCCCGTACAATGCGGCGTAACGTCTCCATCAACCCGTACTTGAACGGGAAAGATATAATACTTTTTACTCGCATGACTTAATCGAATCGCCGAGCCATTTCAATGACCGTTCCCGCATGAGCTCCAACTTTTCTTCCTGATTCCTACGAGTGCAGCACAAAGTCCATTGCGATAGATCAACAACTACCATTCGCCAAATCATACGTGAATTTTCTCTATCGCATCGCTAAGCCAAGCAAGCGATTTCTGCCGCGCCTTGACAAGCCTTTCATGGCACTCATCACCCAGCGGTCGCGTTAGACGCGATATCATATCATCAATGCTGTCGTCAGGATTGACAATGCGATCCGCTTCGCCTACCTCCCCAAGGATTGCCGACACGCGCCTCGTTGATCGATGGTCTGGAATCACATTCAAAAATGGTTTTCCGTGTACAAGCGCGACTGCCGTACCATGGAACGACCCAGCAAGGACGTACTTTGCACCCTTTATGTAACTGACCATCATTGAAGGCGAAATCTTGTTGCTGAAATCTTTTGTCACGTTGCGTTTGAATGTTCCCCAAGTTGGGGTGATGAGTAAATCCAATCCAAGACATTCGGCAATCCGCCGAGCCACTTTGACTTCAAAATCACTTGCCTCGCATGAATACATATAGATGTACTCCTTACGTCTACGAAACGGTCTAGCTATGGCATTGTAATCATTCGCGTCCAATAGCAATGTCGGGTCGAGATTCACGGTGTAATTCATAAATGGCTCACGAACCGAGACTGCACTAAACGAAGCAAGCGCAGCAACTACCATAGCTTTCTCTTCTTCGGTAAAAGGTTTCTCCCCTGTACTAGCGGCGTATGCGACCTTTCGAACTCCATGCGGTAAGTCTCGGCACAGAAAATACGGTGTCCAGCCGCCGATGTGTGGATTGAGAACTTGATCCGACCCCAGAACTATCGCATCGTAATATTTTCCAAATTCATCAATCCCACACTTCCGCTCTGATAGATATGTTTTCCGAAAAGCATCGTAGTAATCCCCTGCTGTAATACCGACTCTCTTCCCGAGCACCGTCTGAACGAGCCTATAGACGCAAGAACGTAAGCGCCTTGCGTAAGAGCCGGTACGACATCTTTCATGAATCGGCAGCTTAGGTGGCAATCGCCCAACCTCATTGTACGGGCCAAACGGAAACTCAACATAATGCCCCATGCGTTCTAACACGGTCTTAAGTGCCCATGCCTGGAGCATTGCCCCGCAGTTGTAGGCCCGGTGGAAAGTTATTATCGCTATGCGCATGGTAAACCTATCGTCCTATAAGCCGTTTGAGGCGTGGACCAAACTTTTCAATCACAAACTGCCGCTCATCTTTCGAAAGTACCACGAACCATATCAACGGCAAATAAACAACCTCGAAAAACACTGTGGTCATGCAGACCCTTATGAAGGATTCTGTCATAAAAAGATGAGGTACCATTCCCGCCAGCGCCGCAGGCAAGACCGAATACAAAAACGACAAAAGCACATTCTTTATCCATTGAGACATACTTGTTCGAGATAATACACGCGCAAAAAACAACCTCGTCATTGAAACAACTGCCGCCACGCCAACTTGTGCCGCAATAACCACATAAACATTGCGCCAAATGTAACCAAATAGCACAGCAAGCGGAATTGTCATTACACTAATAATATTTATAACTATTTGATAACAAGCAATTCGCCCAACGGCATTAACAGCAACAACATGACCAATCGTGCAGCAATCCACCAAGTGAAACAACATGGCCATATAGCATAAACCCGTTGCATAATCTGGCGGATTCTTAAGCCAAAGTCTCATGACTTCCGGTAATTCAATCGCTAACGGAATAGCGAAAATTGCAGTCAACACGACATTGAACTTACACGTTCTAATCACAAACCTATTCATCTTCTCATAATCGCCAGCACCGCAGGATTGCGTGATTACAGGCACAAATGCACCTTGCATCGACCCTGCCAATGTATTGCAATGACCTTGAACGCTATTACCAATGGCTTGCGCTGCATTCATCGCCGCACCGAAGAACTTGTTTATGACGATGGCCATGCCCTGCCCTCTAAGCATTCCGCAAAACACGCCGAGCATTTGCCAACCCGTGAAATAACCCAATTTACGCAGCCGGTCCTTCTTCCACATGTATCTAGCATTAATTCGACACTCAGGAAAGATGAAACACGCTCTTATCGCAATAATGAGTTTGGGTACGACAGCCAAAAGGCATGTCCATGCTGAATATTCTAAGAGCCAATCGGACGGATGTTTAATCATGTAATACAAGACAAAAACATTGAGGGTTGAAGTTATGAAACTGTATATCGTCAGTTCTGCGATATACTGCTTTGCGCCATACATTGCAGAGAATGGCACATTTACCATCCCCATGAAACATGATAAACAAACAAACCGAAATACCCATACACAGGTCGCAATCCGATCAGACGGAATCGTCAACCAGTGTTCTATTGCGTATACGCCGACCGGATAACCTATTGCAATAAGAATAAAGGGGACAACCGTATGTACACTCAATGCCGTATTAAACCATATTCTACACTCCTCCAGCGCGGCCTGCTTGTCCGTAGCCGCTTTTGCCGCTCCAACGCTAAAAGCATAAAACCGCGCATTGGCACCAGCAAGAACATTGTTGAAAAACGAAATAAATGCCGTCAAACCACCTACAAGCCCAACGAGTCCATAGTCAACCACACCAAGCGCCATCAATGCCCAACGTCCGCAAAGTAACCCCAATGCTAGACCATAAAGAGATCGCCCGTATGTCGCAATGACATTCCAGAATATACGCCTATTTTCCGTCATCTCAATCGTCCAACGTAGTAATCGCCCCACCACCAGTTACATACAACACGTCGCCTACGACCATGCGAGCCAATGAACTAACCATTACAACCGCTATGTTCCCGATTTCTATCGTCGTAACGAGACGCCCACTGGGGTTACGGCTATTGGTCAAGTCGCCATCCCGTGAGAACTGGTCGGTATTTGTGCATCCTGGAGCCAATCCATTAACCACAATCCCGTGCTTGACAAGCCGACGTGCCATCCCAAGGGTCAATGCCCTCAGTCCCCATTTCGATAGGATATAAGGCGATTCCCCCGGTCTGAGACTGGAAGCTGAACATATATTGAGAATGTTACCTTCAACCTTGTTCTTGATCCATCTTGCCGACACTTCCTGAGAAAGAAAATAGGCACCGCGCAAATTCGTTTCTAACACACGGTTGTAATCTGCTTCGCTTGTTGTCCCAAAAGCTCCGCCACCCACGACCCCTGCATTATTTACCAAGATGTCAAAATCCCCTATCTTGTCTAGTTTCCCTGCGAACGACGCCACATCACAGATGTCTAAATCTACGACCGCAACTTCAACCCCTAATCGTTCAAGATTATGGGATGCATCCTCCAATCGCGAAACTGTACGCCCTGCCAAGACAACAGAAGCCCCAGAGCGTCCATACGCCTCTGCTATAGCCAAGCCGATTCCAGAGCCACCACCGGTAATCAAGGCTCTCCGCCCTTTTAACAACGCATTATGAAATACCGGCACTTCAACCGGCACAAGTCTCACCCGTGGTGGTGGGATTATCAAACGGCGTATGCCTGATTTAAGTCTGCGAAAAATATTCATGCTGTTACATCACCTTTCCTGCCACAGAACGGACAAAATCCAGAACAATGGGCGGCATGACACTCTTTATAACTTTCTTAACCTCTTTGGCACAAGATGAACTATCGCCATGAGCTTCCCCGGGATCCAATTCTAATGGACGAACGTTCCCATACTTCATCAACGCTTCTCGTTCCAAGCCGACATCTGTGAAACATTCAAACAAGATAGGTTTTGACATATCACCGCCAACGAATTCTGCCGCCACTAAAGCAAATTCTTCTTTGCTTGATGCGCTAAGATATTTGAATCCAAAATCCACAGCCAAGTGTTTCACAAGTTCTTTTGATTTACAACCAAAATGTCCTTTAGCTGCTATGAAATCATGGACTCTTTCACCGCATCTGTCTGAAATATGTCCTGGTATGCTAAACTCTCCCCCTTCACCATTGTTTATGAGGAGAATCCTAACATTACTACTTAAGTGCCGACTTCCCAACGCATTCAGATCATAGAAAAAGGACAAATCACCAAATACGCCAAAGTACAATTTATTAGGATCCATCAGAGAGGCGCCGATCAAGCTTGAAGTACCTCCGTCAATACCAAACCCGCCGACGTTGCAGTATACCTTACCCTCATATTGTGACGCCAAGTTCCAACATCTAAGTGGATTGAGTATGCCGAGATGCAATTCCGATTGCTTCGGCATCATGTTGGTCAGTTGCCCTGCAATCCAAAGATTGGAAAATGGGATGTCTGGCACATTCGTCTTGAGGGTGGAACAGACATTCGTCCACCGTTCAAGAAACGTATTGCTCGTAGGCTTCTTCTTTCCACTTCCATAATGCAGAAAGAAAAACTCCTCCGGCATATCGAAAACATTTTGTAGCTGAAGGAAATAATCGCGCAGCTCCCCATCTTCACTTACGCGCCACACTCTTGCTCCACAGCGAAGGAATCCCGAAGTCGGATAGTCACCAGAAATCTCACCAATATGGATAATCAGCGTTGGCTTTAAATCTGCGAACTCCGCGTTAGATGCACACCCACGCTGTAAACCAAGCAATGCACTCTGAACAAACCCTTTACCATGATAGTTACTTGTCAGATCGCCTATCACAACCGCATTGTTGTTCTCAACAAACTGTTCAATCGCATAAACCTCCGCGTCCGAAAATGGCTTATGCGAACCAATCCACACTGCAATTCGTGCGTCCGCTGGCAACTCGGGCCAATCACGACTTGAAGAAGTCACTCTGTCGATTCGCCTTACCTCTGGCAAGACCTCTGTCTTGTAACTTGCAGAGAACGCCGTCTCCAAATTAATGTGTACGGGACCACCACCACGCCATTTCAATGCCAGCAATGCCCGATTAACCTTAAGTTCGCAATCGCGCTCCTCTTCATAAGTCCTCGGCAGCGGACACTGCACAGAAAGATTCACGATGTCAGCTGGTAAATGAATACGGTCTGTCATCTGAGGCCACATGTTCCCGATATGGGAACTATGTTGTGAACTTGTTATGGCCAGAACCGGCAACTTGCGATAATATGCCTCGGTAAGGGCTGGCATGTAATTCCTACTGGCCGTGGCTCCTGTACAATTGATAACAACTGGCTCTCCAGATTCCTCTGCGATGCCAACGGCGAGATATCCTGCGTGCCGTTCATCGACAGCAGAATACAACTTGAAAAACGGATCGCCCTGCACACTTAAGACGAAGCAATCATTCGTCGCCCCAGGGCTTAAGATCAAATGCTTAATCCCATACGCCTTCAGCAGCGCAATCACAATCTGCGCATTCTTCTCGTCAGTATAGTAGTGCTTGTCGATCATTTCGTCCCCCTTAACACTATCTCTTCGTTGTCGTGTTCATATAAGCGCCTTTTACACCTTCCCACCAAAGTTTACCGCCAACGCAAATATATGAATTGTTCAGATTGATTGTCCCATCAAACGGGTCTTTGACACCCCTGTTGGTGCCAAATTGCAGCTCAAGCCCATTGAAAACATGTAATGCACTAGGCAAAGTCTTAAGACTACTCCAATTGTTTTTACTCCACAGCCACCATGTATAAACCTTGCCGTTCCATGAACACTTAACGCGATAAGTTGTTCTTGGCTTTAATATAATACCTAGGTCAACACTCTTCGCTATATTCCAAGTGGATCCATCAGATGACAAAAAACCCAGAACGCGACCAGAGGAGATATAGAACGGAGAGAATCCATTCTTAGCTCCAAGACCGACTAGCAATCCGCCTGTGCCACCGATAGTTTCACCTGTTGTAAATTCCATAACAGCTTCAACAGTTGCATCCTTGGGAGCGAACGGATATCTGATCTTTGCATAAGAAGATGACGTGAACCCACTTAGGATTCCATTGTTATTCCTCACGGAAGCTCCAACTAACGCCACTCCAGTTGTCTTGGCAACCCCCACTACTCCTGCTTGTGACTTTTGATTGATTTTGGCATCTCGGATATATTCTTCTATCCGCCGTGTTGCCACAACTCTTTGCAATCCTTTGAATGTCTTGTCCTCCAGAGCTTTGTTGTAGAACTCTATGGCATGGGCGCGGATAGCATCTGATAGAAAGTCTGGCTTGATTTCGGCGGCGGCCCACCAGGCGTCTGCGATCTTGGCTGGGGGAGACTTCGCTTTTTCTAATCGCGCCGCTGCGGTGCACGCGGCATTGCTCGCGCAGAGAAATGCATCTATGGCATCTGGCCACTTGTCCAACACTGCACAATAGGCTGCAATCTGGAATTGAAGCTTATTGTCATTCGGTCGAGCCTTTGCCTGTATAATCACTTTCTTAAGCTGTAGTAAGTACTGTTGCTTCTTCTTCAGGGCCTCATAACGCTCACGTACGGCTCCTCCCTTGGCAATGCCGACATGTCTTAGTGCCTTGTCTAGAAACTCAAACTCTTCCTGTAATTCCCAATCAGGAACCATTTTGCGCAGAGAAATAATTGCCACATTGGCCTTTTCATAAGTACCAGCGTTCATGTACTGTTCAAACGCGCCGGTCAGCAGTAAATACTTCTCAGCCGTAATCTGGGTTTGCCTAGCCAACTTCATAGCAGAATCACCTACCTGCTCTGATGTTTTTTCATGCCGCTTCACAGCCTCAATATCTTTGCGCATTAACTCATGTACCAGTGGCTGAGCCTTCACAATCTCCTCACGGGTCGGCATCGCAATAAGCGTGCTCACGAAGCAAAGCAGAGCAAGCAATAATATGATTCTTTTCGTTATCATCCTTTTACATCCTTTGATTGCCAAGGTTCAATATCAACCAAACACGGATGCCTCTGGTCTTTGGGCGAGAGCGTAAGCGACACTCCAATATCCGGCCACTTGATTCCCAGCGCGGGATCGTCGAAGCGCATTCCACGGTCGGCTGCGGGGCAATAGAGATTGTCGCACTTGTAGCTGAAAAGCGTGTTGTCCTCAAGGACGATGAATCCATGGGCGAACCCGCGCGGAATGTAAAACTGCTTTCTGTTCTCGCCCGTCAGCGTCACAGCGACGTGCTTTCCAAAGGTTGGCGAACCTTTTCTGATGTCAATCACAACATCCCACACCGCCCCTTGGATCACGCGAACGAGCTTCGCCTGCGTGTGCGGCGCGGCCTGCCAGTGGAGTCCACGCACCACGCCCTTCGACGAGAAGCTTTCGTTGTCCTGCACAAACACATTGTCGATTCCCGCGTCGCGGTAGCGCTGGTCAT
>JAEEGL014789142.1_pt1 | contig 10636 bp, 7 predicted proteins | sample 9134231 | NCBI WGS metagenome assembly JAEEGL01 (sample SAMN16246548, study PRJNA631951) | gut metagenome | biome: gut microbiome; feature: rumen; material: fiber-attached | host: Bos | place: Iran: Karaj | collected 2018-10 | reverse complement strand
GCACGGCGACCTGGAGCGGTGACATCGGCACCTCCTGGACCGACATGCGCATGCAGATGGCTGCCGGCCTGAACTACTCCATGAGCGGCATCCCGTTCTGGGGAATGGATATCGGCGGTTTCTCCGTGATGAGCAAGTTCTACGATGCCGCGAATGCCGATGAATGGCAGGAACTGCAGACCCGCTGGCATCAGTTCGGCACCTTCGTGCCGCTGTTCCGCACCCACGGCCAGTGGCCCCGCCGCGAACTCTGGAACATCGCTCCGGAAGGATCGGCCGCCTACAACAGCATTCTCTGGTACATGCAGCTGCGCTACCGCCTGATGCCTTACCTCTATTCCCTGGCCGGAGGCGTTTACTATGAGGATGAAACCATCATGAGGGGCCTTCCTATGGATTATCCTACGGATCCCGAGGTGCGTGACCTGTCCGACCAGTGGATGCTGGGACCCGCCCTTATGCCTTGTCCTGTATATGAATACAAGGCCCGCAGCCGCGAGGTTTACTTCCCGGAAGGCGGCTGGTACGACTTCTATTCCGGCAAGTTTATTCAGGGTGGCCGGCGCATGACCGTAGACGCTCCCTATGAACGCATGCCCCTGTATGTGCGGGAAGGCAGCATTGTCCCGATAGGCGATCTGGTGGAATGGACCTCCGATGAGAAGCAGGCCGAACATATCACTTTCCTGGTGTACGCCGGCAAGGATGCCCACTTTACTTTCTATGAGGATGACGGTCTTACCTATGGTTATGAGAAAGGACAGAGCAGCCGTATCGACCTTCACTGGGACGACGAGGCCCGCATTCTCACCTTGGATGAGAGGAAGGGCTCTTACCCCGGCATGATCAGGAACCGCATCTTCTGTGTGGGGGTCATAGACCCGGATAATCCGCTTCCTTTTGACCCGGACAACCTGAATGCCCTCTGCATCAACTACGATGGCCTGACCTGCAGAATTGGACTATAATGCAAAAAATAATATATGAAAACGTATGTAATCCCCGTTTTTGCCATGCTTTCAGCTAGTTTTCTTTCTTGTGCCTCCCGGAAGGGAGAAGTCGTAATCCCTGCCGATCAGGCTGTCGAAGCCAAGGTGGAGCAGGTTTTGAAAGGCATGACCCTCGAGGAGAAGGCCGGCCAGATGGTCCAGCTTTCCATCATGCTCCTTCAGGACGAAACGAACGAAGCCCTGGATCCTGCCAAATTGGACAAAATCATCGGCCAATACAAGGTGGGTTCCATCCTTAACGTGATGAATGACCACGCCCATTCCCGCGAGCATACCGCCCAGATGGTGAAAGACATCCAGGACAAGTCCATGGAAGCCATCGGCATTCCCTGCATCTATGGTCTGGACATGATTCACGGGGCGTCTTACCTCACCGACGGTTCCTTCTACCCGCAGGAGATCAACCTGGCCGCCACTTTCAACCGCACCTATGCGCGGATGATGGGCCACGCCATGGCTTATGAGACCCGTGCCGCCCAGGTGCCGTGGGTGTTCTCCCCGGTGATGGACCTGGGCCGCGATCCCCGCTGGCCCCGCATTTGGGAGAGCTTCGGTGAAGATCCCTATCTCCAGAGCGAACTGGCCCGCGAAGAGACGCTGGCCCTGCAGGGTGACGACCCCAATCATATCGGCCTGGACAATGTGGCCGTTTCCATCAAGCATTTTATGGGCTATGGCGTTCCGGCTACCGGTAAGGACCGTACCCCGGCCATCATCGCCCCCAACGACCTTCGCGAGAAGTTCTTCGCTCCTTTCCTGGAGTGCTTCCGCGCCGGCGCCCTCACCGCCATGGTGAACTCGGCCTCCATCAACGGTGTTCCCACCCACGCCAATGCCATCCTGCTCAGCGGCTGGGTTAAGGAAGAACTGGGTTGGGACGGCCTGTTCGTGACGGACTGGGCCGATATTGACAACCTCTTCACCCGCGATCACGTGGCTGCCAACAAGCACGAAGCTGTGAAGATGGGCATCAACGCCGGTATCGATATGATTATGGATCCCTACGATCCCGAGTGCTGCAACGTGATTGTGGACCTGGCCAAGAGCGGAGAAATTCCTATGTCCCGCATTGACGATGCCGTCCGCCGTGTCCTGCGCCTGAAGGTCCGCCTGGGCCTGTTCGAGAACCCCACCTGGGAGAAAGAGTATCCCATGTTCGGCTCCGATGCCTTCGCCCGCGAGTCCTATGACGCTGCCGTGGAGTCTGAGGTGCTGCTGAAGAACGAAGATGGCATCCTGCCTCTCAAGGGTACGGAGAAAATCCTGGTTACCGGTCCCAATGCCAACAGCCTGCGCACGCTCAACGGTGGCTGGAGCTACACCTGGCAGGGTGCGGCCGATGACTATGCCCCTCAGTATAATACCATCCTGGAGGCTCTCCAGAGACGTTTCCCCGGCAAGGTGAGCTATGAGCCCGGTATCCAGTACCTGCCCGGCGATGACTGGCAGGCCGAAGACGCTTCCGGCATTGCCAAGGCCGTTTTGGCTGCTGCCAAGGCCGATGTCATTGTGGCCTGCATTGGTGAGAACACCTATTGCGAGACCCCCGGCAACATGGACGACCTCAATCTGTCGGCCAACCAGAAGCAGCTGGTGAAGGCCCTTGCCGCTACCGGCAAACCCGTCATCCTCATCCTCAATGAAGGCCGTCCCCGCCTCATCGGAGACATCGAGCCTCTGGCCAAGGCCGTGGTGGACATCATGCTTCCCTCCAACTACGGCGGTGAGGCCCTGGCCACCCTGCTGTCCGGAGACCGCAACTTCTCCGGTAAGCTGCCCTTCACCTACTCCAAGCACATCAATGCCCTGCATACCTACGACTACAAGGTTTCCGAGCACCGTGAAACCATGTCCGGCTCCTACAACTACGACGCCATCATGGACGTGCAGTGGCCCTTCGGCTTCGGCCTGAGCTACACCACCTTCGAATACAGCAATCTCAAGGTGGATAAGGCTCAGTTCGGCCCCGAGGACGTGCTCAAGGTGTCCGTGGACGTAACCAATACCGGCGATATTTCCGGCAAGGAATCCGTACTGGTTTACAGTTCCGACCTGGTGGCTTCCATCATCCCCGAGGTCAAGCGCCTGCGCGCCTTTGACAAGGTGCAGCTGGTGCCCGGTGAGAAGCAGACCCTCACCTTCGAGATTCCCGCCTCCCGTCTGGCCTTCGTAGGCGCCGACGGCAAGTGGCGTCTGGAAGAAGGCGATTTCCGCATCTCCTGCGGAGGCCTGGGAGTCATGACCCATTGCGACAAAACCAAGGTTTGGGAAACGCCGAATATCTAATGGATACTAGAACCAATCTTTTTTTGCAAGAGGTCAGGGAGAACCTGACCTCTTGCATCTTGCCTTACTGGCTCAAGCTCAAAGACCCCCGCGGAGGCTATTACGGGGAAGTGGCGGCCGATGGAACCGTGCTTTACGATGCCCCGCGCGGCGTCATCCTGAATGCCCGCATCATCTGGTCTTTTGCGGCGGCTTATCAGGCCTTGCACGAAACTTCTTACCTGGTGGCGGCCGTTCATGCCCGGGACTATTTCCTGGAGCATTTCTGCGACCATAAGTATGGTGGCGTATACTGGAGCGTAGATGCGGAAGGGGAGCGCCTGGACACCAAGAAGCAGCTCTATGCCCAGGGCTTTGCCATCTACGGGCTCAGCGAGCTGTACAAGGTGACCCGCGACGACGAAGTGCTCAAGAATGCCGTGAACCTGTACAAGGTGGTGGAGACGTATTTTGCCGATAAGGAAAACGGCGGATACATCGAGGCGCTGGCCCGGGATTTCTCCCCGCTGGAAGATATGTCCCTGAGCGCCCACGACATCAACGCCGACAAAACCATGAATTCCCACCTGCACATCCTGGAGGCGTATGCCAACCTGTACCAGGTGTGGCCGGACGAGGAGCTGAAAGGGGCCGTGGAGAGGCTTCTGGACATTATCGGCACCAAAGTCATGGCGGCCGACGGGCACCTGCAGCTTTATTTCACCCGGGACTGGAGCGTGATGCCGGGCGGTGTTTCCTACGGCCATGACATCGAAACGTCCTGGCTGGCGCTGGAGTGCGCCTTCGCCCTGAAGGACCTGGACATTGTGAACCGCGTGCGCCCCTGGGCTCTGGCCATGGGCAAGGCCGGCAACGAGGGCCTTCTGGCCGATGGTTCCCTCCGCTACGAGAAACTCCTGGACGGCAGCTTTGACGATTCCCGCCAGTGGTGGGTGCAGGCCGAGACCGTGGTGGGCAACCTCTGGCTCTGGAAATACCATTCCGACCCCCAGGGGGCCGAAAGGGCCCTGGCGGCCTGGAGTTATATCCGGGACCATCTGGTAGACCGTGAGGCCGGCGAATGGTGGTGGGCGGTGCTTCCGGACGGAAGCCTGGACCTGTCCCAGCCCAAGGCGGGTTTCTGGAAGTGTCCTTACCACAATACCCGCATGTGCCTGCAAGTGTTATCTGTATTCCCGGCTTGACCGGGAATCTTTTTTTTCTTACATTTGTAAGGATAACACTGTATAACTATGGCTAAACTCTCGGAAAAAATAGGATATGCCCTGGGAGACGCCGCCGCCGGCGGAATTACCTGGAAGGTCATGTCCATCGCTTTCCCCTTCTTCTTTACCAATGTTTTCGGCCTTACCGTGGCCGATGCGGCAGCGCTCATGCTGGTGGCCCGTCTGTTCGACGTGGTCACGGACCCTATGATGGGCGCCATCGCAGACCGCACCCAGTCCCGCTGGGGTACCTATCGACCCTGGCTTATTTTCGGAGCCATTCCGCTGGGTCTGGTGTTTGCCCTCCTGCTCTATACCCCGGATCTGGGGCCTACCGGCAAGCGGGTCTACGCCTATGCGATGTATCTTCTGATGATGGTGGTTTATACGGCCGTTAACGTGCCCTACGGTTCGCTCCTGGGCGTGATGACGGACGATGACAACGAGAAGAACCAGTTCTCTTCCTACCGCATGGTGGGCGCCTATGCCATGGGCTTTATCATGCTCTTCTCCTTCCCTTATCTGCAGAGAATGGTGGGAGGAGACCCCAAGCATCAGTATGCCGTCCTGGGCGTGCTGCTGGGTGCCGTCGCCGCTTTGGGAACCCTGGGTTGCGGCCTCCTCACCAAGGAACGCCTGAAACCCGTCCGCGCAGAAAAGTTCTCCTGGAAACCCTTCGCAGACCTCTTTAGGAACAAACCCTGGATTTACCTGACCCTCATAGGAATCTGCACCAATTTCTTCAACGGCTTCCGTTATGCGGTGGCGGCCTATCTGATGGAATACTGCCTTCACGGGGAAGTCACGGTCATGGGTCTGGTGATCAACTACACCGTATTCATGATGTTCGGAGAGGCTACCTGCATGGTGTTCGGAGGACTGTGCCCCTGGTTCACCAAGAAGGTGGGCTCCAAGCACAAGGCCTTCGCCTGGGCGGCCATCATCTGTGCCGTGTCTTCCGTCCTGTTCTTCTTCATCCCCATGGATCCGGCCTGGATCTGGGTCATGATTGCCAATGTCATCATCACTTCCATCGGCATCGGCTTCTATTCCCCGCTCATCTGGTCCATGTATGCCGATGTGGCGGACTATGCCACGCAGAAGAACGGCACCTCCTCCACCGGCCTCATCTTCTCTTCCGGAACCATGGCCCAGAAGTTTGGATCGGCCATTTCCGGCGCCCTGGTGGCCATGCTGCTGGGTCTGGCGGGCTTTGTCTCCAATACGGATCCTGCTACTGGAGAGACCATCGTGAACATCACCAACGAGGCCTCGGTCCAGACCATGATCTGGTCCCTGTTCTCGCTGTTCCCGGCGGCCATCGCCCTGCTCATCCTTCTGCTGCTCAAGCTCTATCCCATCAAGAAGTAAGGGCTATTCCCAAATAACCAAGGTCCTGTCCAGCCGGATGGCCTTAGGAGTTCCAGCTCTGCCGCTCACCCGGTAGAGCTGTTCTTCTTCCGGAGATACCAGGGCCGACAGGGCCGCATTCACGCGGGAGATGTTTACGTTGAGCTCGTTGGAAAAGATGTCCATCAGTTTCTGGATGCGCCGTTCCACGTCGTCCGGGTTCAGGCTGCGCATGCAGCGGCGGTAGTCGGCCGTCATCTCGGCCCTGTAGTCGGAAATGTGTTTGAGCAGGATACCCTCGGGATGGCGCAGGAAAAGAAGAAGTACGGTCTTGGCCATGGGGCGGATTTTGAGTTCATCCGGGCCGATATAGACCCGCAGGGTGCGGGTGATGTGCACCAGGCCGGGCGCCGGAGCCTGGTAGCGGTCGCGGGCCTGCCGGACGAATCCCAGCAGATCCCGGGCTTCGCTTTCTTCGGCCGTCCCGTAGGATTCAGGATTCTCTTCCAGGGCGGCGAAACCCTGGTGCGAGAGGAAGAAAAGAGCCAGCAGCGCATCGTTTGTCATACTGCAAAGATACGCAAACGACAAACAAAAACCGCAGGTAAAAATACCTGCGGTAAGTGTCTGATGCAAAAGCTATTACCAACGATCTTCGTCGGAAACAGAGAGCTTTTTGCGGGCGTGGCGACGGCGGGCGCTGAGCACGCGGCGGCCGTTGGCAGAGGCCATGCGAGCGCGGAAACCATGCTTGTTCACACGCTTGCGACGGGAGGGTTGAAATGTTCTCTTCATGATATCTCTTTTTTATATTTTTCGCGTAAGGACTGCAAAGGTAGTAATTCTAAACGAAACTGCAAAATTATTTTTCGATGTGAATGACTAACTTTCCGTCATAATACGGGTCCTTCAGCCAGGAAGAGACGGGCCAGGTGTGAACTTTGCCCCGGGCCAGTTTGTGACGGGCCATGACCTGGGCAATTTCTTCGTTCACGTCGCCTCCCTTGAGGTAGAGAATCCCCTGGTCGTACCGGCCTTTTACCCAGGGATAGAAGTCGGGCAGGGAGGCCACCGCGCGGGAGACCACGAAGTCAAAATTAAGGCCCAGGGATTCGGCACGGGCGTTTACCACCTGCACGTTGTCCAGTTTCAGGGCCTGGGCTACGGCCTGGGCTACGATGGTTTTCTTGTTCACGGAGTCGCACAGGATGAAATGCGCCTGGGGATACAGGATGGCCAGGGGAATGCCGGGGAAACCGCCGCCGGTTCCCAAATCCAGGACATCGGCCTTGACAAAGGCTTCCTCCAATCCGGGTACCGTCAACAGGTACCGGGCAATGGCCAGGGAATGCAGGACGTGATGGTCGTAGAGGCCGTCAATATCCTTTCTGGAGATCACATTGATCTGGGCGTTCCATTCGCGGTACAGATGATCCAGCGCCAGGAATAATTCTTCCTGCCGGGTCGTAAGGGTGAAATCGGCCTTGATAAAAGCTAAGAAATCGTTTCCTGTCATTCCACTTCCCCCCTTACCATCATTTGGGCCAGGTGCTGCTTGCCCCGGCGGATGCGTGTGCGCACCGTATTCAGTTCCAGGTCCAGTTCCTTGGCAATCTCTTCGTATTCCAGCTCTTCTATCATGTACTTGATCATCACGTCTTTGTACAGGGAAGGGAGCTCGTCGATGAAGCCCATCAGGCGCTTGTGCACCTCGTCATTGATGATCTCTTCCTCCGGGGTAAAGTCCGTGAGCGGGGTACTGCTTTCGGGATGTTCGGTCCCCGCCTTGAGCAGGATGCCTTCTTTCTTCTCCGTTTCCCGCTTGATGCTCTCCAGATGGTCCAGCGCAGTGCGGGTGGCGATGGTGAGCAGCCAGGGGCGGAATTCCCGCTCCGTGTCAAAGCCCTGCAGGGCGCTGAAGGCTTTCTGGAAACTCTCCAGCACCACGTCGTCCACATCGGCCTTCCAATGGAAATAGCCGCTTACGCGTCCGCGAACAGCTTTTTCGTGAATCTGGTACAACATGCGGAAGGCCATCTGGTCTCCCTGCATGGCTTTTTCCACCAACTCTTTTTCTTTGCTCTCCATATCTGTTAATGGGCTTCCAGCCAATTGTTTCCGCTGCTGCATTCCACCGTGAGCGGAACCGACAGCTTGATGACATTCTCCATCACGTCTTTCACCAGTTCCTGCAGCTGCGGCACTTCGGCGGCAGGGGCCTCGAACAGCAGTTCGTCGTGAATCTGCAGCACCATGCGGCTCTTGAGGCCGCTTTCCTTGAGCCTTCGGGCCACGCCAATCATGGCCAGTTTGATGATATCGGCCGATGTGCCCTGGATGGGGGCATTTACCGCGTTCCTTTCTGCCAGTGCCCGGACGGTGGCATTGCGGGCCGATATGTCCGGCAGGTAGCGGCGCCGGCCGAAGAGGGTTTCCACGTAGCCGTTCTCCCGGGCGAAGGCAATGCTGTCGTCAATGAAGCCGCGGATGGCCGGGAAGGCTCCGAAGTAGCCGTCGATGAGCTCCTTGGCAGCGCTGCGGCTCAGGTGCAGCCGCTGGGCCAGGCCGAAGGAAGAGATGCCGTACATAATGCCGAAATTGGCCGTCTTGGCCATGCCGCGCTGTTCCCGCGTCACTTCCTCCACCGGGATCCTGAAGATCTTGGCGGCGGTGGCGGCGTGTACGTCCACCCCGTCGCGGAAAGCCTGGGTGAGGTGGGCGTCACAGCTCAGATGGGCCATGATGCGCAGCTCGATCTGGGAATAGTCGGCACTGACAATGAGGCCGTCCGGAATGCCCGGAACAAAGGCTTTGCGAATCTCCTTTCCGCGCTCCGTACGCACCGGAATGTTCTGCAGGTTGGGATTGGAACTGGACAGGCGGCCGGTGGCCGTAAGGGCCTGGTTGAAGGTGGTGTGCACCCGGCCGTCCTTCTCCGAAATATACGAAGGGAAGGGCTCTATGTAAGTGGACAGCAGTTTCTTGACCGCCCTGAATTCCAGAATCTCATCCACTATGGGATGCCGGTCCGCTATGGCCACCAGCGTGGCTTCGTCGGTGGTATACTGGCTCTTGTTGCCGCTCTTTTTGGCCTTGGGATCCAGCTTGAGTTTGTCAAACAGAAGGTCTCCCACCTGCTTGGGGGAGGAAATGTTGAGGGTGGGCTCATCGGCCATTTCCCGGATGCGGGCCTCGCGTTCCGTGAGTTCTTTGCGCAGATCTTCGGCAAAGACCCTGAGCTGCGCCATATCCACCTTGACGCCGTCCCTTTCCATCTGCGCCAGTACCTTGGCCAGCGGCTCTTCCATGGTGTCGTAGAAGGTCGGAAGGTTTTCCCGGAGTTTGTCACCCAGAGGAATGAGTACAGCCGCTTCCTTCAGACGCGGGGAGTCGTCTTCCTCGGGAACCTCGTCAAAGAGGGATCCCGTCTGTACAGGGGCCGATGCTTCTTCCAGCGATACCCCCAGATATGTCTGCGCCAGGGCGGCCAGTTCGTGGCTGCGCTCCGGATTCAGCACATAGTGCATGAGCTCGATGTCGTTCCACTGGCCTTCCAGGCTTATCCCTTCCTCTGCCAGCGTGTTGGCCATCTTCTTAAGATCCACCCCGTATTTGGCAATGGAGGAATCATGTAGAACGTCATTCCCGGCTTGACCGGGAATCTGGCAGACTAGACCATCGCTCGCCATAATCAGCTTTTTCCCAGCCAGAACCAGGCCCACCTTGCCAGTCTTTTGGGCGGCTTTGATGACCTCTGCAGGGGAGGCTTCTTTGTAGTTGAATTCGGGATGAGATGGCCGGTCGGGGCCGGCCATGACAGCGTCATTCTCGGTGCTCGTTCCTTCATTCCCGGTTCCCTTCCCGTCATTCCCGGCTTGACCGGGAATCTCTGTCATCACTCTTCCTGCCAAATATTTCTTCAGGGAAGCAAACTCGTATTGGTCAAACAGACGTGCCAACTCGGACGTAAACTGCCCGGTGTAGCGCATGTCTTCCAGCGTGACGGGGAGGTCCATATCGGTCTTGATGGTGACCAGAAGCTTGGACAGAGCCATGTGCGGCTGGGCTTCGCGGAACATTTCCTGCTGCTTGGGGGAGAGCTCCTCCAGGTGGGCATAGATATTCTCCAGGGTGCCGTATTTGGCTATGAGTTTGGCAGCGCCCACTTCTCCAACACCCTTTACACCGGGCACATTGTCGGCCGTATCGCCGCAGATGGCCAGCATGTCAATGACCTGGGAAGGGCTGGAGATGCCCCATTTTTCACAGAGGGCGGCGGAATCTACCAGTTCGGCCTCCGAACCGCTCTTGCCGGGCTTCAACTGGAAAGCGTGCGGGCCAATCAGCTGCCCGTAATCCTTGTCGGGCGTGACCATATACACATCCAGCTTTGCGGACGCAAACTGCGTGGCGGCCGATCCCAGGACGTCATCGGCCTCGAAGCCGGGAATGGTGAGGACGGGGATGTTCATACCCTGCACCAGCCGGGTCAGAGGCTCCAGGGCGTCAATTACCAACTGCGGGGTAGGGGTGCGGGTGCCCTTGTATTCCGGATACAACTGGTTGCGGAACGTTCCGCCCGGCGGGTCAAAAGCTACGGCCACGTGCGTGGGCTTGTCCCTTTCCAGCATTTCCAGCAGGTACTTGGTAAAGCCGTACAGGATGGACATATCGGCCCCCTGCGAGTTGATCATGGGTCTTCGCAGGAAGGCATAGTACATCTTGAACACCAGGGCGTGTCCGTCTATTAGGTAGAGTTTATCGGCCATAGACTTCAAAGATACT
>JAEEGL012732414.1_pt1 | contig 10636 bp, 7 predicted proteins | sample 9134231 | NCBI WGS metagenome assembly JAEEGL01 (sample SAMN16246548, study PRJNA631951) | gut metagenome | biome: gut microbiome; feature: rumen; material: fiber-attached | host: Bos | place: Iran: Karaj | collected 2018-10 | reverse complement strand
TAGCGGTCACCATTACCACCATTGCCAGAGTCCCACACCCAAATTGACCATTTGATATAGTCACTTAATGAGCCATCATCGCCTTTACGATGATAATGGAATCTGACTTTGGAAGTATTTTCTAAAGCTTTATCCTTATAAGTAGTTGTTTCTTTACTGTAATTATCGACAACTGGCACTAATTGGCTAGGTTCATTATTACTAGATCCACAACTAGTGACACCGATAATTGTCAAAGATAATAAAGCGGTTAATAAAACGTTTCTAGGTTGCATAATATTCTCCTTTAGAAATTAGAAGCATCATAGAATTTGCTAGAAATAGCAATGTCACCTGTTTGTTTGATTTTGTTATCGTCCCAGGCATTGACGTTAGAGATAACGTAATCCTTGGCGAATAAAGCAATTAAGAATGAAGTATCCTTAAATGTCGCTAAATCGATTAAGAGGACTCCGTTTTCGACGAAATAGTCTTTAGACCAATGGCCACCAGCGCTAGCCCAACTCCATAAATAGATTTCGTAATTGGTGAAATAATCTGGGTTGAGATTTAAGACGTTAAAATAGCCCTCTTTTATTTGTACAGGCATGTATACATAAGTTCTCTCGTTAGAGAATTGCTTATTTCCGTATTTAATCTTTAAGGTGATTTTGCCTTCTTTGGCCATGGAAGAAGAAATGGTCACTTTTGTTTTTGCGTTGAAACTAGTGACTTCACCATCATTAATTTGATAAGTGCCTTCGCCTTCGGTCACGTTGAATTCAATTTCGGCATTGCCGACAAAAAATCCACCGCGATTATTGATGGTGAAATATGGATGTGGTTCGTTTTTGCTCTTTGTTAAGACAGCGATACGCGAAGAATGCATTTCAAGTTTGGCTTGGCCTTTTTTAATTTCCACCACTTTACCAGTCATTTGATCGCAGTATAAACCATCGCTGAGCTTAGAGAAGTTAGCGGTAATCTTTTCATCACCGTCGCTAGTTAATAAATTAACAACAACAGCACCACCATCATTTTCATTATATCTTTCGCAAATGTATAAACCTTCATTAGCGATGACGTTTTCATCGTAATTCAAATAGCGGTTATGGAAGCGGTTAGCGGCTCCAACGCTTGGATTTTCAAATAAGTAGGAGCCGACTTCACCGACAACGACGTTGTCTCTAGAAGCTTGTCTTGCTAAGTATAAGCCTCTTCCACCTTTTCTAGCGGTCATCATGGCCCAGACTTTGTTGACTTGCATCATACTAGCGATTGTTTCTCCAGATGTATAGTCATCGTGAGATTCCGCCCAATAGACAAGGCGATTGGAATCGCATTTCTTAGAGAATGATGTCTTTGGTAAAACGCTGCAGTCTTTTCTCACTGAAGCGGAAACATAACTAGATTTAACTTTGTTATCTGTGATATCGATATATGGTAAGTAATCGTTAAGAGTACGACCACCATCAGGATCATCTAAGATTTCGCCATAGACGTATAAGTTTTTGTTAGCGTATTTACTCTTATAGTAATCTTTTGCTGCATTAATGACGTTTGGGAAGAAGTCACTAGCATATTGTGGATCAGTTGGTGTTTCAATATGTTTAGCGGCATCTAATCTAAACCCATCAATGCCGACATCGATACATTCCTTTAATAAGGTCAAACTTCTTTGTTGCACTAGAGGATTAGCGGTATTTAAATCTGGAAGATTGCCCCAGGCATAATATTGTGTGACGGCACCTGAACCGGTCGCATTTTTATTATGGTGGAAAGTCATATTCTCACCACTAGCGTTTCTATTAGCGTAAATCTCTGGTTCATAAGCCTCTACGTCAGGAGAAACAGTCGGAGTTCCATCGCTTTCAAAATGGTTATCATCAATATTGGCTAAATGGTTAAAGACAATATCAGCGATGATGGAAATACCATATTTATCAGCTTCATCACACAATTCTTTGAGTTCGGCTTTGCTGCCTAATGTCGAATTATCGGCGATAGAAAATGATAATGGCTGATAGAAGCTCCACCATGTTGCACCACCATTTTTAGGTTGTTGAACAGGGGATATTTGAATGGATTTAAAGCTCGATTCTTTAATAGAAGCTAAATTAGCGGTGATATCGGAATATTTCCAGCAAAAGGCATGGAATATATTGCCATCTTCCGTTGCAAGAGGCATCTCGTCAACATAGCCATCACCTTCCATATTAGGCGTGGATGTGGACTTGCACCCGCATGCGCAGAAAAGAAAAATCGATGTTAAGATCAATATTTTTTTATGCATAAAAAACCTTTTTCTTTCTTAAGAAAGAGGGAAGGCATATTTCAGCCTTCCCTAAATTAAGCTACACTAAATTACTTTGCGGTAATTGTGAAAGCAACGATTGTTTGGTCAGCAGCAAAGTCTGCCATAGCAGCTGAACCTAATTCGACGTGGATAGCATATGTGCCAGCATCTTTTTCGATGTTTGCATCATTATCATGATATTTACCATCAGCTAAAGCGCCTGCACCAAGGCTATATTTCCATTCGCCATTTAATCTGACTTTGAATTCGCCCTTAGCGGTAAGAGTGATTTCACCATCAAATTTGTTGCCATCTTGTGTTAAAACGACATCGTTTTCCCAATCGCCATTAACGCCAATAGCGCCTACTTTTGTGACGGCATAAGCCTCGGCGGCTGGTAATGGATCTCTTTCAGCTGTCTTGACTAAGCCAAGACCACATTGGATACCTTTTTCACCAACAGCGGTTTTGTAGGTAGCGAGAACAACTGTATAAACACCAGCTTCTAAAGCAACTGGGTTGGAGTTGTGATCGAAACCATCAACAGCATCAGCAGACATATTGTCTGTGATAAATAATGTGGCTGGGGTTAAGCTTTCACCATGACATTCAGCAGATGGGAAGTGGCATGTTTTGACCCATTCTTCATCTTCGTTCTTGTCACAACCACAAGCTTTGAAACAGTAGGAACCGTTTACTTTGACTTTTTCTCCGCCTTTGAGAGCATCAGCTTGCCAACCCGCATCTTTTGTGCCGAGTACGAGGCCTTCAAATTTGTAAAGACCTTTGATATCTTTCTTAGCAAGTTGAGCGCCTAAATCAGCGTTAAGAGATTTGGCATCTTTTAAAGAAATAGCGGTCATACCGTTGAATTCTTTAACGGCCCAGTCGTTGTCGACATCTTCTTCGCCTTGGACAACTTTGTTGTTACCAAAAACGTTGAATGATTCATATGTCTTATCTTCTAAGACTTTGCTTTCATCATTGCCACCGGCAGGTTGACCACCACAGCTGGCAAGAAGAACACACGCTACACCAAGTGTGAGCACACGAAATAATTTGTTCATAAATTCTCCTTTATATTTTTGCCTTTGTAAGGCTTTCGCAAGTGTTATTATAATCCAAAATTTATAACATGCAACATAAATGTCATTATTTTTTTCGCAATATAATCATAATAAGGAAAATCGCATGCGCATGTGCAATAATAAGTAATGTCAAAAATGGTTTTTTTACTTTATAATTAAAATGCTTGAAACATTGCATTTCTTTATTTAAAATGTAAAATCTTCAACTTTAAGGAGGATTCGTTATGGCATTTAAAGTGCTTTTCAATAACAAAGAATTAACTTTTAGTAAGCCAGTGAGTGTTTTGGACATCGTTGGCGATAATCGTGAATATGTCTGTGCTTATGTCAATCATCGAGTGAGAGAACTTACATACATGATTGATAAGGATTCAGAGATTGTGCCTTTAACCTGCAAAGACAGTGATGCGATGAGGATTTATGAAGCTTCATTACGTTTCTTAGTGGCCATGGCGATGCATAACATCCATCCACATTATGAAATTAGATTTGCTTATAACGTCTCAAGAAGTATCTTCCTACAAATCTTAAATCAAGGCACCAGTGCTTCCGGTATCATGATCAAAGAATTAATCGCGGAAATGAATCGTCTTGTCGAAGCGGATCTTCCACTTGTCAGACAAATCGTTTCTAAAGATGAAGCAGCGAGAATCTTCGCTAACGACGGCTATCAAGATAAGGTTGATATCTTAAAATATAGACCAGAAAAGACCGCCCATATTTATCACTGTGGCGATTATCGTAACTATATGTATTCCCGTATGGTTCCAAGTACTGGTTATATTAAAAAATGGATTGTTAGATACTACCATCCAGGCATCATCATTCAATATCCACGTCCTGAAGCAGGTGGAGAAATCCCACCATTTGAAGATGCGCCAACATTTGGTAAAACCCTCAAAAGAGCGTATCAATGGGGACAAGCTACAGGCTGTGACACCATCGTTGGCATCAACCAAAGAATTGAAAAAGATGGCGATATTGAATTTATCACACTTTGTGAACAAAAACACAACCGTCAATTATGTGAATTAGGTCAAATGATTGAAGATGAAAAAGAATCTATCAGACTTATTTGTATCGCGGGTCCTTCTTCATCAGGCAAGACCACATTCGCGAATAGATTAAGAATTGAACTCCTATCTAGAGGTATTAAACCATTACGTATTTCAATGGATGACTACTACAAAGATAGAGGCGATACACCGCTTGATGAAGATGGTAAGCCAGACTTTGAAAGCGCGGATGCCTTAGATATTGAAACATTCAACCAAAACCTCTCCGATTTAATCGCGGGTTTAGAAGTTGATTTACCAAAATATGATTTCAAACAAGGCAAGAGAGTGAAAGGCCGCACCATCAGTGTGCCATTAGATCAACCAATCATCATCGAAGGCATTCATGCCTTAAATGAAAGATTAACCTCTTCCATTCCTGCCCACCAAAAATTCAAAATCTTTATTGCCCCACAATCTCAAATCAATATCGATAACCATAATCCAATGAGTTTAACTGACTTGAGATTACTTAGAAGAATCGTGAGAGATCACCAATTCCGTAATTCCAGTGCGTTAGATACATTAGGCATGTGGCCAAGCGTCAGAAAAGGTGAATTCAAATGGATTTATGACACTCAAGAAGGCGCGAACTATGTCTTCAATAGTTTCTCCGCTTACGAATTAAGCGTCATGAAGAAATACGCGATGCCACTACTCGAGAAGGTGGAAGTTGAAAACGAACACTATCCAGTCGCGGAAAGATTAATCCGTATGCTTAAGTTCTTCGATGATATTCCAGACAAATGGATTCCATGTAACTCCATTATTAGAGAATTCATCGGTGGCTCTTGTTATCAAGATTACGATTAAAAAAAGAACTCGCTTAAGCGAGTTTTTTATAAATTAAGCATTTTAAAAAAGTCGAAAAGTTTTGGCGAATAGAATAAGTAGTCTTTGTTATTGATCTCAATAATCGTAGAAGTATTGTATCTTTCGTTAAGATTAAACGAAGACAATAAGAAATTAACCTTATCTAATGTCTTTGTAGTTATTTCAATTTCTAGTGCCCGTTCACCTGGTTTTCTATAAACAGAACCATCATAATTTGGAATACCGTCATAACTTAAAATAGAATAGCTATCAAAAATGGATTTGTAAGCAGTTTTAATGCTTTCATCATTTAAAGTTTCCTCTTTAATTATTGATTGATCGTCTTCATAACTAGTATTTTCCATGTCGCAGTAATATACACTAGAAATATCACTTGGTTCAACTATCAAGCTACTTGCCTTTTGATTATCAAGAACAGGGTAACCATAATTGATACCAAAGTAATAATAGCTATTGTCTCGTTGAAGGATGAAATACTGAAAGGCAACCATTTTTTTGTCTAATTTAGTGAGAGAAGTTTTTGCAATGTATCGTCCATTTTGATAATCATAATAAAAACTATTTAAATGATAATTATAGACAATGCTGTAATCAGGATGATTAATAAACACGTCTGAAAAAAGAGTATAGCCGCTAGGTAAATTGGAAATAGAAACATCGATTGTTCCATTTGCATAGTCTTCTAATTCAATTCTTTTAAAAGAAAGGTATTGACTAGTTACATATGTGCCTAAATCAGACTGGCTAATGTCATCAGGAACGAGAATGAGTGGCAATCTCTTTTCTCCGTTTATCAAAACTATGACGCCACTACTGTTATGGCATGATGCCAAACAAGGAAGAGCTAAGGCAATAGTAAAAAAAGTCCTTTTAAGGCAAATAACCACAGAGCGCACACCCATAATATCCACCTCCGTAAATATGACCAGTTAATTTAATGTCTCCACAAACACATAGTTGCTTATAGTTCATCGAATCATATTGAAAATAAACGGAACCATATTCATGCTTGTGTCGACCACAACCACAATAATAGTTTAATGAGTAATAGTAATTGTTGGAATGCTGAGTAGAACTATAATACGGACTATTAAAAAGTATGACACCAGCTCTTTCAATTATTTGTGTCGAACTAAGAACCCAATCGGTGCTATTCGGCCCATGACCAAAATGGCAGTGAATTCCATAATCATCATAATAATAAGCGACAACAGAATGATAATAATTAGTGTTTTGTGTATCCTTAATATGCAAGACAACCGGTTGTTCCAAATCTAACTTGTTTTTGACGTACGTCTCCATATATTGTTGGCAAGAAGAGCTTGCAATATCAGGAAAAATTGCGCTTGTGCAAATATCAAAGTCAATAGCGTCTTGGCCAAAGACAGCATCAAAAAGAGCCTCATATTCCGCCATAGAAATCGAACCAGAAAAATCGCTGGAATTATAGCAACCTTCAATTTCATTTTCGACTTTCAGCAAATAGGCCTCATAATCTACAAGATAATTATTGTCTACGAAGGAATATAAGCTAGTGTAATCGTTATACCAACCTTCGCTTTTTAATACGCCTGGCGAATTACTAATTGCACTCAATTCGTTGTTTGCGGTTTCGTCGTGTTTGTCATAATTATCTGGAATTATCAAATCATTTTTAAAAGTATCATAATATGTCAAGCACTGAATTAAAGAAACATAGCCACAAGAACCGCCAAAATTTACAGCAGCAAATTCATAGAGATTTTGAAAATAAGTAATTATATCACTATGCAAGGTATAATTATTTGGAAAAGAACGAGGCGAGGAATTGTCTTCACAAGAAGCGTCATCAAGGTGACCTTCAAGTTCGCTTTCTCCTGGTCTTAGTCTGTTGCTCACAGCAACATTTCCGACATAGCAAAAACAATTTTTTGAGTAAAAAAGTGCAATAGATGTAATAAAAAATAATGTTTTCATCTACGTTATTTTAATGCACGTGATATGAAAAAGCAATGTTTCGTTTTCCTAGACAATGTATAAAACCACAAGAATCTATGTTGCTTATTATGGCCTTTGCAACCTCTTAAACGTATTAAGTTCTCTTTGATGAATAACGACAAGTTGAGAATAATAGACTTTTCTCATCTCTTTATATTGATTCATTTGTTCAGGAGAGACTCTCTTTGAGAAGAGAGATACGAACACTTTTTCTAAACGGAAGAAGCTTTCATATAGGCTTAAAAGAGTCATGTAATAGAAATACTCTTTATTTGAATAAATAAGTAGAGGCGTGCTATGGATGATTTCACTAGAAATTTCGTATCTCTTACTATAGCTAGAAAGACCAGCGAGTTTTTGTAAGCCATCTCTAAAGTTTAGTTTGAAGGAATCATCGTTTTCTTTAACGATTGGATATAACCAACCATATTCGATGTATTTACGGATGTCTTTGCTTTTTAAATCACGAGCACGCATTTCATCCTTCATGGAGTAGAAGATTTCATCTTGTTTAGCTTTATCAGCGATGGCGTTATTAAACGCTAAACCGAAATTCATATGCTTTAAGTAGTTATTGATTAATGGTTCTCCGTATTGATCCAAAAGAATAAGAGTGCATTCGCATTCGTGAAGAGTTCTCCAAGATGAGAAAGCTTCTGTTTCATAACCACTTAATAAATTCTCTAAAATACAACGTGAAATTGTTAATGATTTCATTAACAAGTCACTAATTAATGTCGATTGAGGGTCATTCTTCTTATAGCCTTTAACGATATTAAGCATGAAGTTAATATACATATTTAAAGAAGACGCTGGAGGTAGGAAGCGGTTGGCTAATTTCTTTTCCACGTGATTGAAGATGGATAAAGATAAATATTTGTCCGCTACTACGCTCGCCATTGTGGCTTGATAATCTTCGTTTTGTTTGAACTTTTCGACGTCTTCTTCTTTGAGATTAAAGATGGAATAATGATATTCACCAACGCAGTAAAGTAAGAGATCAAACTGATTGACTTCTTTAACCTCTATTTGTGCTGTTTGTTTATCTAAAAGATCAATGACTTCATTGGCCGCTTCATAGACATCAAAAACATAATCAACATCGATTGGAGTGTTGGTGTGTAAGTTGTTAATGATGGTCTTTACTTGCTCTTTTTCAAACATTTTTCTAGTGGGCATGAAGGATCCTTCTATTTGAACATTCTTGTGGCTTTAATGGCAGTTTTCCAACCCTTATAAAGTCTATTGATTTCATTTTTAGGCATCTTTGGATTATAGATAGCTTGATATTCGTGAATCTTCTTAATGCTTTCTAAGTTAGCGTAATAACCAGACTCTAAGCCCGCCATATAGGCTGCACCTAAAGCGGTGGTTTCTAAGCATTTTGGAAGTTTAATGACGGTGTGTAAGATATCGCTTTGGAATTGCATAAGGTAACCGTTTTTAGTGGCACCACCATCAACCTTAAGATTCTTAATCTTTTGGCTAGTTTCTTTTTGCATGACTTCCACGACGTCTTTGCATTGATACGCAATGGCTTCTAATGCCGCTCTCACAAATTGTGATTTATTAGTGCCTCTAGTTAAACCGAATACTGCACCACGGGCGTCATCATCCCAATATGGAGTGCCTAAACCTGTAAAGGCAGGAACAATATAGATTTCGCCAGATGGACTTTCTAAAGCGACTTTTTCACTATCACCTGAATGATGGATTAAGCGCATTTCATCTCTTAACCATTGGACAACAGCGCCACCAATGAAGACTGAACCTTCTAAAGCATAGGTCACTTGTTCCCCGATTTGCCAAGCTACTGTCGTTAATAATCCGTTTTTAGAAAGAACTGGTTTATCGCCAGTATTAACGAGTAAGAAGCAACCGGTACCATAGGTATTTTTACTTTCACCCGCTTCAAAACAGGTTTGGCCGAATAAAGCAGCTTGTTGGTCACCGACCACACCAGTGATATGAACATCACTTCTCATAAATGAAACTTGACCAAAGTCATAAGCGGATGGGCAGACTTTTGGTAGCATACACATTGGGATATTAAAGAGCTTGCAAAGTTCTTTGTCCCATTTCATCTCGTGAATGTTGAATAATAGAGTTCTTGAGGCATTAGTCACGTCTGTAGCGTGCACTTTGCCCATGGTCATTTTATAAACAATCCAAGAATCAATTGTGCCGAATAATAAGTCGCCAGATTCCGCAAGTTCTTGACCATTTTCGATATGGTCTAAGATGAATCTTACTTTAGAGGCAGAGAAATATGGATTAATTAATAAACCAGTCTTTTCATGGATGAGTTCTTTTTTGTCATTAAGCGCTTCGCAAATAGAAGCGGATTGTCTAGATTGCCAGACAATAGCGTTATATACAGGCATGCCTGTTTTCTTATTCCACACCACTGTGGTTTCTCTTTGGTTAGTGAGACCAATAGAATCGATATCATCAATCGTTAAATTAGCCTTAATTAAGACTTCGTTAATGACATCCATGACTGATACCCAAATTTGAATAGCGTCCGCTTCAACCCAACCAGAGTTAGGGAAAAGGCACTTCACTTCTCTTTGGGCCATTTCGATCTTTTGGCCAGTTTTATCAAATAAGATGGCACGACTACTTGTCGTTCCTTGGTCGATGGAAAGAACGTATTTCATTTTTAACCTCTCTTTTTCATCATTAATTCGATTTCGTCGATTTCTTTAACGATGTTCTTAGATAAGACAATGGAGCCATCCATAGAAATCAAAACATCATCTTCGATACGGACACCGATGCCGTATTTAGCGAAGTATAAACCTGGTTCAACAGTAATGACGTTACCGTTGACTAATGGTCTTTCTCTATCGCTAATATCGTGGGTGTCTAAACCGAGATGGTGAGAAACGTTGTGATAATAGTAATTACGAATATCATCAGTTGGATCCATAAGTCTTAATCTGATGCATTCTTTCTTTAAGAATTCAGTAGCGTATTCTTGTAAGTCTTTAATGGTTAAACCTGGTTTGGCATAGCCAATGACCGCTTTATTACAGTTTAAAACGGCTTCGTAGACTTTTCTTTGAAGTTCAGAGAATTGACCACTCACTGGGAAGGTTCTAGAGATATCCGCACTATAGCCGTTATAGCTATAGCCTAAGTCGAATAAGACTAAGTCTTCTTGCTTGATGACATCATCTTGGGTTGGGTAATGTAAGCATGTCGCATTCTTACCACCCGCGATAATTGTGGAGAACGCTAATGGCGCTCTATCATGTGAACGACCATACATTTCAAAGCAATCCGCTAAATCATGTTCCATGATGCCACCATTTAATTGGCTCACCAATAAAGAAATACCACTATTGGTTTTATCGATGGCTTTGATGATATATTCGATTTCGGTGGAGGATTTAACCATTCTT
>JAEEGL012713915.1_pt1 | contig 10636 bp, 11 predicted proteins | sample 9134231 | NCBI WGS metagenome assembly JAEEGL01 (sample SAMN16246548, study PRJNA631951) | gut metagenome | biome: gut microbiome; feature: rumen; material: fiber-attached | host: Bos | place: Iran: Karaj | collected 2018-10 | reverse complement strand
CAAACGAACAACTTCAATGGAAATTTCCCTTTTCATTGCTTCTTCTATATCGGAATTTTTTGACATGGTATATTTTTTTATGCCGGCAGCCATAACATTGGTAACAGGTTTATTTTCTATACGACAATAATTTATAAGCTGTTCAAGATTGTCTTTTTTAAAAGAAGTTTCTGCTTTTCTAAGCAACTCGTTAATATTTACTTCGGATTTTTTCTTAAATTCAAAAATTTTTAATATTATTACCGCTACGGATAAAATGGAAATTATAAACAAAAGATATAATGTCCATCCCCCCACAGATAGAATTTCAAAAAAAGATTTCCCTTCAAACATAGTTGTTTTCCTCCGACTTCATATCCCTTTACAAAGACTGCGACCAAGACGGTGTAAAAGAACTGCCCGACATATCGACAAGCTTCCTTGTTTCCGAACCGTCTGCTCCCATAATGTATATTTCACTTTTGCCCGAACGCGTCGATGCAAAAACTATAAATCTTCCATCCTGCGACCAAGACGGATTTTCATTATTTCCTTGTCCTTCGGTTAAACGAACAATCCTTTTCCTTGGTATATTGTATAAAAAAATATCAAAATTATCATCATATTTCATGGTAAAAGCTATTTTATCACCCTGAGGCGACCATGTGGGAGAATCGCAATTACCCTTAGTGGATATTCTTCTTAAATTAGCTCCGTCCGTATCCATTACATACAACTGCGGATAGCCTGCTCTATCAGAGATAAAAGCTATTTCTTTCCCGTTTGGAGAATATGCCGGGCTTGTATCGATATGTTTACCCTCGGTAAACCTTCTTAATACTACGCCCTTTTTATCAAGAATATACAAGTTCGGATAAACACCTCTTGACAAAGTTGCAACAATATTCTGCTTATCCGGAGAAAATGCCGCCGGAGAATTTAAGCCTTGTATTGTTGATAAGGCTTTTCTTTTATTTTTTGCAATATCTATAACAAACAGATCCGGATTATTGTACAAATAAGATGTGTACATTATTTGTGATGAATTCGGAATCCATTTCGGCAGGATATTAAGTCTGTTATCTTTGGTTAACCTTCTTAAATTATATCCGTCGTAATCGACAAGATATATTTCTTTAAATTTTGTACTGTCATTTGTAAAGACAATTTTTGTACAGGCGATACCTTCTTCCCCGGTAAACCTTCTAACTATCTCATCGGTTATTTGATGCGCCGTATATCTGTATTCGGATATTTTGTTCCTGTAAACATCTTCCCAAATAATTTCACGGCTTTCAGCATCATAAAGTTTTACATCCAAATTTACATAATCATCGGCTTCAATTGATAATGCACCCAAAAGCAGTACGGATATATCCTTTGTTTCCCAGTAAGAAAACTGAGAATCCAAATCGAATTTATACGAAGTGTTTTCCGCTACGGCAACATTAAAATGTCTGGATAACAACAAATCCGACTCTAAAACATTTCTAAAGTTTTTTGAAAGAGTCATCTCGTCAGATGTTGCATTTGCCGGTATAAAGTCCGCAAGTCCTATGCTGGACCTTGTACTTTTTGCCGAAAGAGACAAATATACATCCTTCTTTGCATAAGAAGCGGAAGAAACCATACAAAACAAAATTATTAAGATAATTTTACTAAGTAGTTTTGAATTCAAAATATACACCTAAATTATTTTCCGTATAACCATCGGGCAACGGCGGAAAAGGACTTGCCAACTCTACTGCTCTTAACGCATTTTTATCAAATGCACTGTTTTTCGAACTTTTAAAAATTTTTAACTTTGATACTGTGCCATTTTTTTCTATTTTAAAATACACAACCGTTCTTAATACATTTATGTTGGAATCCTGCCAGTATCTCCTGATTTTTTTCAGTATTGCTCCGGTATAATACGAATATTTAAAATTTTTATTTTCAAGCATTATTCCTTTGGAATATTCGGAACTATCATCGGCTTTTGAAGATGTTTTAGATTCTTCATTATCTGTGGAATCTGTTACTTCATCTTTCTTTGTTTCTGTCGTTTTTTCCTTTCCCGAAGTATTATTTTCCGTAGGATGCTCTTTAGTTTTTCCCTTGGATTCCTTCTTTTTTTCTTCCGTTTTTTTCGCTGTAATTATATCCGATGTCGTCTTGGGAGAATCCTGCTTTTTCTCAACAACATCTTGTTTTTCTACTGCCGATTCAACAGGTAAAAATTTATTGTTTTTCTGCACAACAGCAGCCGCTTTTTTCTCTTTAACATTGTTTGCATAAGGTGCATAAAAGGAAACTTCAAACGGTATTTGTATAAAAGTTTCCTGCTTGTTTTTTTGATAAATTACAAAAAAAACAGCACCATGTAATATAATAGATAAAATAATACAAGGAACTATCGCGAAATTATTTGGCTTTAGTATCATTGGAATATTGTTTAATTTTTTCTTTAGCGGTAAATGCTTCAGGGCTTCTCGGATAGTCCTGTAATATCGACTGCAAAATAACTAAAGAATTTTGTTTCTGTCCTAAAAGTTCCAAACACAATGCTTTTTTTAACCTTGAGGAAGATACATATTCATTGTTATCCGGAAAATCTTTTTCTACTTTTTCGTATTCCGTATAAGCATCAGACCACTTATCCTGAGAGTAAAGGCTCTCTGCTATATAGTACTGCGCCTGCACGGCAAAATCGTGAGATTTGTACTGCTTAAGAAAAGATTTAAAGCCGAAAATCGCAAGCTCGTATTTTCCTACCAGAAAGTCATTATATGCTGTTTCATACATTTCCGAAGGAGTTTGTACTTCGTTTTCCTGTCGACTAATATTCTTCTGTTTCTTAAAAGCAGACTCAATATCTTTAACTTCTTGTGACAATTTGGATGTTTTTTTGTAAAGTTCTTGTACGGAAGCATTTGTTATTTCTAAGTTTACCATATTTTCTTCATACTTAGAATATGCTTCTGCCTGTCTTGCTTCCAAATTGGCACATTTTATCTGCAGCTTGGCAACCTCTCTCTTAAGGTCATCAATACCTTCCTGACCCGGAGTTGCACAAGCTGCAAATAATGCTATAAAAGGTAAAAATAATATTATTTTACGCATTTATTTTTTATGCTTAAATCAAACTTATTTTTTTATTACTTTTGTTTCTGCTCTTCTGTTTTTTGCCCAAGCTGCTTCATTATGTCTTTTATCAATAGGCATTTCTTTTCCGTAAGACATGGTAACTATTCTCTTAGGTTTTATACCAAGCTGAACGTAAATTTCTTTTACTTTTACTGCTCTTTTTTGTCCTAATGCAAGGTTATATTCCGTTGTTCCTCTTTCATCGCAATGGCCTTCAATAACAACGTTCAATTTACTGTTTGCTTTTAAATATTTAACATTGTTCTGCAATGTAGCTAAAACGTCGTCAGATATTGCGCTGCTGTCAAATGCGAAATGAACTGTTTCAAGTGCCGTAACATTTTCAGCTTCTACACCTCTGATAGAAGGTTCCTGAGCAAAATTTGCTGCATCTTCCGAACTTTGTCCTGCTGAATTTTGATCGTTTACATCTTCAGGCGTTACGGTTTGCTTTTTTGCACAAGCACTAACAAGCAAACACAAAAACAAAAAACTGACTAACAAACTTTTTTTCATTGTACATTCTCCTTTATGTTTATAGGGATTTTCCTTGTATCCCGGTTATTACAGAAAAAGATTATATATAAAAACAGATTTATTGTCAACAAAAAAGGGCTGGGCTTTTTTATGCTTGTCAAAAAAAAATTTTTTTTGTATAATTTCCGCGTTGTTTTTTAATCGGGAAGTAGCGTAGCTGGCTAACGCGCCTGCTTTGGGAGCAGGAGACCGTGGGTTCAAATCCCGCCTTCCCGATTTTCGTTTTGAAAGGAGAGAAAAATGAAAAAACTATTAGTGTTATTGACTGTGTTTTTTGCAGTATCAGCTGCAGCATTCGCAGGAACAAAAGAAGGTTGGGAAGTAGAGTTAAGGCAATTAAGTTTAAATGTTACAAGTACGGAAGTTCACAACAGTGATGAAAATTTTGCAGAGTCCAGAGTAAAAGCGGATTCTCAAACATTTATACAAGGTAAACTTGATTTCGCTGCGAACTACTTTGCATCTAAACTTTTTTGGTCAAATACCATATTCGGTGAATATGGTAAAACTTATATTCGCCCGGTAGATAAAGATGAAACCATTACGGAAAACGCAAATAAAGTTCTTTTCACTACAGATTTAACTTACAGATTGTGGAAAGTAGAAAATTTCCTTGGCGGCTTTGAGGCGGGCCCTTTTGCAAATGTAGGTTATGAAACTCAGTTTGATAATTCCAACGGGTATCCTTTGAGAAAAGTTCTTAGAGGAAAAGCCGGTGCAAAACTTTTTGAAGGAAAATACTTAAAAGAATTGTATGCAGCATATGTCATTGAATCGGATTATACCTACAGACCGGAATCCACAAATACCGCATATGAAGCAGGTTTCAGAGCAGAAAAAGAAATTAGAGATGGTGTAAAATTTGTTGCAAAAGGATATTACAGAGACTACCAAACATACACTGAAGAAAAAATCAGTGATTTAGACTATGAATTTGAGGGCGAAGTAAGGCTTGATGTTATGTTATGGAATAATCTTTCGGTTGCACCGTTTCTTAACTATTACTGTGCATCAGCACAGCGTTTTGAATGTGTAGCAGAAACCTGGTATACCGGTATTTCAATATCTTACAGCACATTTTTTAAGAAAGCTGTTGAAAAATAATTAAAAAGCATAAACAACAAATTAACGACAATCACTAAAGACACAAATGTCTTTAGTGATTGCTTTTTTATTATAAAATTTAGTATAATCTAACAAATTAAGGAAAAACTTAATAAGGAGCAAACATGAAACCCAGCATAAAACAATTTCCGGAATTTTCTAAAGTATCAAAACAATTGTTACAGGCAATGCCTTACCAATATATCGGTAGCGATATAAATGTTTGTATTCAGACGGAAGAATTTACTTGTCTGTGTCCGTGGACAGGATTACCCGATTTTGCAGATTTAACTATAAAATATGTCCCCTCAAAAGTTGTTGTAGAGCTGAAATCTTTAAAAATGTATCTACAGTCTTACAGAATGGTCGGCATGGTACATGAAAGTGTGGTCAACAGTATTATGAAAGATTTAAAAGCTTTACTTAAACCTAAAAAAATATATGTAGAATTGAAGTTTAAAATCAGAGGCGGTATTTCAACAACAGTTTCAGCAGGCAAATATTAAATTTTACCAAAAATGATTTTCGAAGATATTCTTACCAACATCCGACAATTAAAAAAGGAGTTATCATGGCAGTTATAGAACATAAAAGTAAAGAAAATATAGATATAGAAGAAGCTTTAGGTGTTATATGGACATCCATACAGAAAGGTGAAGACAGCTTCGATAAAGTTGCAAAAAAAGTTCAAGAAGGTGTTGAACCTGACATAATAGAGAAACTTTTGGAAGGCGAATATATAAAGAAAAGTTTTTTTAAAATAAAATTAACCGAAAAAGGTGAGGAACTTGGTAAACAACTTACAAGACGGCACAGACTTACGGAAAGGCTGCTTGCCGATGTGTTGGATTTCAACAGATCTTTAATAGAACAGGTTGCATGCAATGTTGAACATAATCTCTCCACGGATTTAGCAGACTCAATATGCACTTTACTCGGGCATCCGAAACAGTGTCCGCACGGAAATCCCATACCGGAAGGAGAATGTTGCAAGAAGGCTCTTGACAGAATAGAATCTATCGTGGAACCTTTATCCAGGCTTGATGTCGGAGAACAAGCAACTCTTTCCTACATAGTTACGTCCGGCGATGAATATATGCATAAACTTTTGTCATTAGGTCTGGTTCCGGGTGCAAAGATTTCTTTAAACAAAAAGGAGCCTACTTTTGTTATAAAAACAGGCGAAACACAAATTGCAGTATCAAAAGAAATTGCCGATTTTATATATGTCAGAAAATAGCTTAAATATAGTCTGTAATTTATAAAAGAGAAAAGCAAATTTTTTGTTCCATAAAAAATTTGCTTTTTTTTTCAATATTGACTATAATTTTTTTCTACACAAAAATTTCGTTTTACCAGAGGTAATTTGTAATGCCAAAAGAATTAGAAAGAAAAGCTCCCCCTCAGTCGATAGATGCCGAAATGGCATTACTCGGTGCAATGATGATAGAAAAAGATGCTATCATAAAAGCCGTTGAACTCGTAAGAGAGGAAGATTTCTATAAAGAAGTACATAAACTTATTTTCGGTGCGATAAGAGAGCTTAACGACACGGAAGTAGCAGAACCCGTTACCATAAGCAACAGACTAAAAACCAACAAAATGTTTACCGATGCCGGAGGAATAAAATATTTGTTCCAGTTGATGGATTCCGCACAGACGGCAGCAAATGTTGAATACTACGCAAACATCGTAAAGGACAAATCTATACTGAGACAAATAATAAATGTCGGTTCAACAATGGTTACGGATGCATTTGCGGAAGAATCTCCGTCAGAAACAATTCTTGATAATGCACAAACAGTACTATTTAATATTTCAAAACAAAATACATTAAATGACTTTTCCACTCCGGAAGAGCTTATTCCTTCCGTTGTTACGAAATTGGAAAATCTTTACAAAGATAAAAGCGATGTTCCGGGATTAAGAACAGGCTTTATCGACCTTGATAAAATTACGGCAGGGTTACAAAATTCCGAACTTATAATTATTGCGGGCCGTCCTTCGATGGGTAAAACCGCCTTTGCACTTAATATTGCCGAAAATGTTTCCATTACATCAAAGACACCGCAATCGGTTGCGATTTTTTCTTTGGAAATGTCGAAAGAAGCATTAATGATGAGATTTTTGGCGTCGGTTGCTCAAGTAAGCGGGCAAGATTTAAGAAAAGGTTACTTTAAAAATTCCGATTGGCCCAAACTTACAACGGCTATGGATAAAATAGGCAAAGCTTCTATGTATATATGTGATGCCGATATGACAACAGTGGATATTAGAGCCACAGCAAAGAAGCTTGCTACAAAACTCGAGAAGAAAGGCAAACCGTTATCTTTGATTATTATTGACTATTTACAGCTTATTAGGGGTATAGGTAACGGCAAAAAGGTAGAATCTAAGCAGATAGAAACAGCAGAAATTTCCCGTTCGTTAAAAGCTCTTGCAAAAGATTTAAAAATTCCTGTTATTGCATTATCACAACTTTCCAGACAAACGGAAAAAAGAGGTAAAGATACAAGACCTATGCTTTCCGACCTTAGAGATTCGGGAGCCATCGAACAGGATGCCGATGTAGTAGCTTTCGTACACAGAGAAGGTTACTATGCAAAAGATGATCCCGATAAGAAAAATCAGGCAGAAATTATTATTGCAAAACAAAGAAATGGTCCGGTCGGCACCGTAGAACTAATATTTGAAGGAGAATATACAAAATTCTATAGTAAGGATAGAACAACAGCATCCATGGAGGAAAACTAATGAAGGAACAGCCGCCATCTTTTTTCCGCCCCACTTGGGTAGAAATAGACAAGAGCGATTTTTTGTTTAACCTGAAAAAAATTAAAGAATCTTTGAAAAAAGACACAAAAGTTTTAGCCGTTATTAAGTCTAATGCTTACGGACACGGCGGTATAGAACTTGCAAAAGAAGCCGTTAAAGCAGGTATTTACGGAATAGGCGTTTCATCAATAGAAGAAGGTATATCTTTCAGAAAAGCAGGAATAAAAGTAAGAATTTTAGTTTTTGGCAGCGGTTATCCTTTGGAATATTTGTCGGTTGCAACTTTTTGGGATTTAATTCCAACAATATCAAGCCTTCAAGGTTTGCATGCATTATCACAATTGGCACATAAGTACAGCAAAAAACTTGAATTTCATTTAAAAATCGATACGGGCATGGGAAGAGTAGGCGTCATTGCAGGTGACAATGCCAAAATTATGCTTGACAAAATTGTAAATATGTCCGACATTAAAATGACGGGAATTTATACACATTTTGCCGTAGCTGATACTAACCTTTCCTATACTCAAAATCAGTTAGATAAATTCAACGAAATTATAAGATATGCAAAAAAATTAGGATTAAAGTTTATTGCCCATGCAGCAAATACTGCAGCACTTTTGAGCAGTAAAAAAACTCATCTTGATATGGTTCGCCCCGGGATAGGTTTGTACGGCCTTTCCTCCTTCGAACATTCTCAACAAAAAATTAAATTAAAACCTGTTCTATCATGGAAAACAAAAATAATATACCTTAAAAAAGTTCCTTCGGGTTTTTGTGTAAGTTACGGAAGAACTTTTGTAACGAATAAGGCATCCGTTATTGCAACTGTTCCCGTGGGATATGCCGACGGATATGCAAGAGTATTATCCAACAAAGCCGATGTCCTTGTCCGCGGCAAAAGATGCCCCGTAGCCGGAAGAATTACAATGGATATGATGATGATAGATGTTACCGATGTAAAAGGTGTAAGTATCGGTGACGAAGTTGTGTTGATAGGCACACAAGGAAAAGAAACAATCAGGGCAGAAGAACTTGCAAAACTTCAAAATACCATAAACTATGAAGTAACATGTTCTATATCGCCAAGAGTTCCGAGGATAATTGTTTAATGCTTTATAATCCTTACGTAAGACAACAAATTTTAAAAGTTCCTTTTGCTAAAAAATTAAAAAATAATATCAAAGGCATAGGGCAGGCTGCCGAGATAGTTATTGACACTTTTTGGTGTATAGTAAGAGGACAAATTGATATAAAAAACACTATAATTCAGATGGTGGAAGTGGGATATATGTCTTTCCCTATAATACTTCTGACATCTTTTTTTACGGGAATGGTTTTAGCTCTGCAGGTAGGTTCTGCCACGGCAAACCTGTTTAATGAACCTGTATATATAGGTATGATAACAGGATATGCTCTCGTTATGGAGTTGGGCCCTGTTCTTACCGCCGTTGTTATTACAGGAAGAGTTGGCGCTGCAATAACCGCAGAAATAGGCACAATGAAAGTTACGGAGCAAATAGATGCTCTATACACTTTAGGCACCAACCCTATCAGATATTTGGCCGTTCCGCGTTTTATAGCCTGTATATTAATGTTGCCGCTTCTTACAGCCATATCAAATATTATCGGTGTTTACGGAGGCCTTATTGTTGCCAACTTATCATGGGGAATTCCGTCCACAATTTATATGGGTGATATTTTAAATGTTATGACTGTTAGAACTTTTTTCCATGGCTTTATAAAATCTTTTTTCTTTGCCGGTATTTTGGTTACCGTTGCATGTCATAAAGGGTTTCAATGTTCAGGCGGTGCCGAAGGTGTAGGAAAAGCTACCACAAGTTCCGTTATGGTATCAATGATATTGATGTTGATTTCCGATTACTTCCTTTCGGATTTGCTTGTTTCTTTAAAAATCAATTAATTTTCCGACTATAAAATAAAAACAGAGGTAAAATTTTACCTCCGTTTTTTTATTCTTCAATTGTTTTTGTTTTTAGAAATTATAATATATTTCTTGCAACAAGCATTTCGGCTATTTCAACTGCATTAAGAGCTGCACCTTTAAGAAGATTATCAGAAACTACCCAAAAAGTTAAACCGTTGGTTGTAGAAATATCTTTTCTTATTCTACCTACAAAAGTCTTTTGTTGATTCTGTGCAAATAACGGCATAGGATATTTGTTTTCCGCAGGGTTATCAATAAGTTCTACACCTTTTGCGGTGGACAGAAGTTCCCTTGCTTTTTCCGGTGTAATTTCTTTTTCCGTTTCTATCCATACGGATTCGCTGTGTGCTCTTAAAACAGGTACTCTTACACAAGTTGCACTCACTTTTATACCTCTGTCGCCCATAATTTTCATTGTTTCGTTTGTCATTTTCATTTCTTCTTTTGTATATCCGTTTTCTTCAAAAACATCTATGTGAGGAATTAAATTAAATGCTATTTGATACGGGAATTTTTCCAAAGGCGGAATTTGTTCACCTTTGCCTAACGCTTTTGTTTGGTTTTCCAAATCATGAATACCTTTTGAACCTGCACCTGAAACTGCTTGGTATGTGGAAACAATTACTCTTTTAATCTTTGCATAATCGTGTAAAGGTTTTAATGCTACAACCATTTGAATTGTTGAACAGTTGGGATTGGCGATAATTTTTTTATCTTTAGATAAATCATTAGGATTAACTTCAGGAACAACTAACGGACAGTTATCGTCCATTCTCCAGGCACTTGAATTATCTACAACAAAACAACCTTCTTTTGCAAACGAAGGAGCAAACTCTTTTGATGTTCCGCCACCTGCACTGAACAATGCCAAATCCAAACCTTTACCACTATCATGTGTTAAAAGTTCAACGGGTATATCTTGCCCTTTAAATTTTAATTTTTTGCCTACACTTCTTTGTGATGCTAAAAGTTTTATTGACTCTACCGGGAAATTTCTGTTTTCTAACATTTTTATCATTTCGTTACCGACTACTCCGGTAGCCCCTACTACTGCAACTTTGTACTTCTTCATAATAATTACACTCCTATTTATATGCGACCGCAAATTTTGGACTTCAGCTTTGTAGTCTCAAAACTTATGTACATCTTCGCTTCGCTATTTTT
>JAEEGL012429631.1_pt1 | contig 10636 bp, 5 predicted proteins | sample 9134231 | NCBI WGS metagenome assembly JAEEGL01 (sample SAMN16246548, study PRJNA631951) | gut metagenome | biome: gut microbiome; feature: rumen; material: fiber-attached | host: Bos | place: Iran: Karaj | collected 2018-10 | reverse complement strand
TAAGTAGCCGTTCTGTTTCGGGTTTTGAGATTGCTTTACCGTGTAAGGAGGTGCAAGATAGGATAGTGTCGATTCTTTCTTCGATTGATGAAAAAATCGAGGTGAATAATCGCATAAATCATAATTTGGAGGAGCAAGCTCAGGCGCTGTACAAGTCCTGGTTTGTTGATTTCGAGCCGTTTAAGGACGGTAAGTTTGTGGATTCTGAGCTTGGGATGATTCCGGAAGGTTGGCAAGTGAAGAATCTATTGGAGGTCGCCACGCTATATGATTCGAAACGCAAACCTCTTTCAGGGAACGAACGCTCACAGATGGATAGAATCTATCCTTACTATGGCGCGACCTCTATCATGGACTATGTTGATGATTATATTTTTGACGGAACATATTTACTGATGGGCGAGGACGGAAGCGTTATGACTGAAGCTGGATTTCCATATCTTCAGTATGTTACCGGAAAGTTCTGGCCGAATAATCACGCCCATGTTATGCAGGGCTGTGGCGCTTTTTCAACTGAGATGATTCATTGCGCTCTTCTGCGTAAAGTCATAAAGTCTTCAGTAACCGGCGCAGTTCAAGCAAAGATTAGCCAGGCGAATATGAAGAAGATACTGTTAGCTTACCCTCCGCAGGACATTATTATGGCATTTGATAACATTATGCAAAAGATATACAGCCAAATGAGGAATATTATTTCTCAAAATGCGGCCTTATCACTTGTCAGAGATAACATGCTGCCTCGTCTTATGTCTGGACAACTTGACTTCTAAATTCTCATTTATGGAAGAGTGGAAATCATACAAACTGAGCGATATATGCGACCTGATTCCTGGTTTCGCATTTAAGAGCGCGGATTTTGGCGATTATAGTACAAAGGCCATAAAGATAGGTGACATACAACCTCCATATGTGAGTAGAGCATCAATGAGTGGGGTAAATATTAATATGTACGATAAGAATAAGCTTTCAAAATTCTTAGTTAAACGCGGTGACTTTGTACTTGCAATGACGGGAGCAACAATCGGAAAGATTGGGAAATACATTGACTATGAACCAGCTTATCTAAACCAACGTGTTCTTCTATTTAAGCCACACAAAAATGTCAACCCTCACTTCGTTTATTATTCTCTATTATCACCACTATTTCAGAAGTATGTAATTAACCATATCGACAGCGAAACAGCCCAACCCAATATAAGTAGCCGTTCTGTTTCGGGTTTTGAGATTGCTTTACCGTGTAAGGAGGTGCAAGATAGGATAGTGTCGATTCTTTCTTCGATTGATGAAAAAATCGAGGTGAATAATCGCATAAATCATAATTTGGAGGAGCAAGCACGTATTCAATTTGAGGCTTGGTGCGCTAAATGTGTTGAATCTAAGTTAATTAAAGAACTATCATCAAATATTCTTGATTATACACCAAACAATCACAAAAAGGTCATTTTACTCAACAGCAGCGATGTAACTGAAGGCCGTTTTGAATCTCTACCGTTTGTTGATAATCAAAACCTCAAGGGGCAATTCAAAAAGCGTTTTATGAAGGGCGATATTCTATATTCGGAGATTCGCCCGCGTAACCATCACTTTGCTATTTGTTATTTCGATGCAGACGAATACATCGCCTCTACAAGGCTTATGGTTATTAGAAAAAAAGAAAAAGAGATTTCTTCTGATGCGCTCCTCTATAAATATCTATTAATGCCATCAGTACTAGAAGAATTTACTTCTAAAACGGAATCTCGTTCAGGAACTTTTCCTCAGGGGAATTATGATGATTTATCCTCGTCCGAGGTTCCCTACAGTTCGGATAACTTGCAGATTGGAAAGGCTCTGGATGCAATATACGGCGTTATATGGGCTAATATGGAGGAAAATAAGCGACTTGCATCCATCAGAGATTCCTTACTTCCTCAGTTGATGTCTGGTTTGATAACCTGCTAAATTCTCATTTATGGAATTGTTAACCGTCATATTATCTGCGATTGCTGCGATCGCGTCTGTCGCCTCCGTAATTCTCGTTTTGAAGAGTAATAAAGAGAGTAAAAGACATCTTAAACATAGGCTTGAAGCACTTAATGATGAATATAATGGTCCTTTCGGTCATATGGTAGATCCTACAGGACGAGATAAGGTCCGTGTTGAAATGAATACCATAAAGAAAGACTTGTACAGTAAGAGATAATAAATGGCAGATTGGAAATCATATCGCTTTACAGAGTTGTGTTCACTAATAGGCGGTGGAACGCCAAAAACTAGTGTTGCAGCGTATTGGGATGGAGATATACCTTGGCTTTCGGTCAAGGATTTCGCAGATTGCAACAAGTACGTGTATAAGACCGAAAAGCATATCACTGAAGAAGGATTGAATAACAGTTCAACTAAGCTGTTGAATGAAGGCGATATAATTATTTCCGCACGTGGAACTATTGGGGCTATAGCCGTAATACCATATCCTATGGCCTTTAACCAATCATGCTTCGGTATTAGGGCAAATCATCTTGTATCACCTGATTTTCTATACTACCTAACACGGACTAAAATTACTGAACTCAAAAAGAATTCACACGGAAGTGTTTTCGACACAATCACGCGTGATACCTTTAACAAGATTGAATGCTACATTCCGGAAATCAAGGTGCAGAATAGAATTGCTGGTATTTTGTCATATATTGATGAGAAAATAGAGCTCAACAATCGCATAAATCATAATTTACCCACAAGAGGGCCAAACGGCAAATTTTATAAAACGCTATATATTAACCACTTGAATAATCGCCTCGCGGCATAATCATTCAGATATTATGGAACCAGGAAAAGGGAGTATCTATGACTTGTTGAATGGGAATACTCAGTACATTGTTCCCGTATATCAACGTAAGTACAGCTGGCTGAAAGATAAGCAGTGTGAACGGCTGTGGAATGATATCGTTTCCATGGAGAAAACCGGGAAGCGTCAGCATTTCGTAGGCTCCATCGTAAACATCGCGGAGACTCATACTCCGATGGGTATTCAGAAATACCTAGTTATTGATGGCCAGCAACGCATGACAACCCTCACAATCTTGATGATTGCTCTGCGTGACTATCTAATTGACCATCCGTCCGAGGACGTTGATCCGGATAACCTTACCTCAATGCTGCTGAAGAACGTCACACAGAAGGGTGAGAACCGTTATAAAATGATTCTTACTGATACTGACAAAGACATCCTTATCAAGCTGGTGGAAAGCGCTCCTATTCCTGAGGATGAGGATTCTAATATCTACATCAACTATCTGTATTTCCGCGAGAAGATCGAGAACGCGCCCATTACGCCATACCAGATCTATGAATCTATTGCCAAGCTGCAGATTGTAAGCATTACCCTCAAGCGCGAAGACGGCGATGATCCCCAGCTTATCTTTGAAAGCCTCAACTCTACAGGTATGGATCTGTCTCAGTCAGATCTTATCCGGAACTTCCTTCTGATGGGCCTCTCCAACGATGAGCAGGTAGATGTATATAACAATTACTGGAAGCCCGTAGAGGAATCCTTCCCGGCCGAAAAACGCAACGAAGCTATGGATACCTTCTTCCGTCATTATTTGATGATGAAGAGTATGCAATTCGTTAAGGAAGAGGATGTTTACGAGGGTTACAAGAAGTATCAGAACAACGCTGAATTCAGCAATGCCAAAGAGTTTGCGGAAGATATCTTCAACTTCGGCAAATGCTACACGGAGATGTTCTACGCATCATCTCCTTATCCGGAATTGAATGTTGTCTTCTCCGACATCTCCAAGCTGAAGATGGATGTTCAGTTCCCGTTTCTGATGTTTGTCTACAATGACTTCAAGAACGGTAAGCTCTCGCAGGATGATTTCAAGTGCATTCTCCGCATGACCGAGGCATACATCGTCCGTCGTGCCATTTGCGAGATCCCGACCAACTCCCTAAACAAGACCTTCATCACGATGAAGCGCTCAATCAACTATTCAGACTACCTGAATTCCTTGAAGATGGCCTTCATCAAGCTGGATTCCTATAAGGAGTTCCCGGACGACGATAAATTCAAAGCAGACTTCCTGGAGAAGAATGTGTACAAGATGCGTATAGCCAACTATCTCCTGGTCAAGCTTGAGAATCACGATAACAAGGAACCAATTCCTTTCGAAGGGTTCACTATCGAACATATCATGCCTCAGAACAAGGACCTCAATCCCGAATGGCGTGCAGCCCTGGGCGAAAACTGGGAGGAGATCCACAACAGTTATCTCCATAGGATTGGCAATTTGACGCTTACCAAGTACAATACTGAAATGAGCGACAAGCCCTTCTCCGAGAAACTGAGCGTGTTCCAGGAAAGCGCTACCCACATCCTCAACAAGAGCGTAATCAATCAGATCACATGGAATCAGCAAACGATGGACGACCGTGCGGAGATTCTGATTGGGTATGCTTTGAAGGTTTGGCAGTATCCGGAAGTTACAGATGAAGTGCGTGCAAAATATACGGAGGAGCCTGCGGAAGAAGCCAAGTCTAAGTATTCATTGGAATCATACGAGGTTTACAATAACGATGCACTTACCAGAATGTTCTTCGATAAACTCAATGAAGCCATCCTGGGACTCCATCCTGGTATCAAGAGAGAATTCAAGAAATTGTATGTTGCCTACAAGCTGAAGACTAATGTGGTCGACGTGATTATGCAGCATGCACGTTTACGCCTTACCGTCAATTTGGAATTCGATGAGGTCAACGATCCGTCCGGCATCTGCCGTGATGTGACTAACCTTGGCCGCTGGGGCAACGGAGATGTGGAAATTGGCTTTGATTCTTTAGGGAAAATAGATGCCGCAATCGATATCATCAAGCAATCACTTGCAAAACAGCTATAACTATGTTTGCTGAGTCTAACTACGAGAACGCGCTCATTGAGTTGCTAGACAATCTGGGCTATGACCACATATACGGCCCGGAGATAGAACGGGATTACCGTGTACCGTTCTATGAGGCGCAACTCATCCACAGCCTGGCTCTGGTAAATCCTACTAAGCCGGCCGTGGCAATCAATGAGGCAATCCGCCGCATCAAAGACATTGATACTGGAACGCTGGTCCAGAAGAATGAAAAGTTCATGGACTTCCTGCAGAACGGCGTTGAGGTATCCTATGATATCAAGGGCGAAACAATCCACGATATCATCTACCTCATCGATTACGTTCATCCAGATCGCAACACTTTCCAGGCTATCAATCAGTGGACTTTCATAGAAAAGTCTGAGAAACGGGCGGATATCATGATATTCGTGAACGGCCTACCGCTCGTTCTCGTAGAGCTCAAATCGCCGGCAAGGGAAGAAACCGATGCTTCTGCCGCTTATCGTCAGATCAGGAACTACCTTCAGGAAATACCTTCCCTGTTTATCTATAACGTATTTTGCGTTATGAGCGACATGACACTCTCCAAAGCCGGTACGATAACCAGCAAGGAAGACCGCTTCATGGAGTGGAAGACAAAGGACGGAATGGAAGAAACGAAGGATTTCGTGGACTACGACACGTTCTTTGTGGGCATGTTCAAAAGAGACCGGCTTTTGGATCTTATCAAGAACTTCACCTGCTTCAGCGTTGACGAATCCGGCTCTGCCAAGATTCTTGCTGGCTATCACCAGTATTTTGCCGTAAAGAAGGCCATTGACCGCACAGTTAGGGCAACGGGAAGTGATGGCAAGATTGGCGTTTTCTGGCACACTCAAGGCAGCGGAAAGTCCCTCTCCATGGTGTTCTATGCTCATTTGATTCAGACGGTTCTCAACAAGCCTACTATTGTTGTTATTACGGACCGCAATGACTTGGATGACCAGCTCTACACCCAATTCTCCAAGTGTGAACGATTCCTACGTCAGAAGCCTGTCCAGGCATCCAGCCGTGAGAACCTACGTGAGCTGTTGGTCGGTCGTGAAGCCAATGGTATCATCTTCACGACAATGCAGAAGTTCGAGGAATCTAATGAACCTCTTTCAGAACGTAGGAATATTGTGGTGATGGCAGATGAAGCCCACCGTGGCCACTATGGATTTGAAGAAAGAGTGGATGCCCAGGGGCGCATTAGTGTCGGTACAGCCCGCATTATTCACGACTCACTGCCCAACGCTTCTTTCATCGGATTTACCGGAACGCCAATCTCGCTGAAGGACCGCGATACTCAGGAGGTATTTGGTGACTACATCGATATCTATGATATGACGCAGTCCGTTAAGGATGGCGCCACTTGCCCGGTCTTCTATGAATCCCGCGTCGTCAACCTCAAACTGGATGAAGAAACCATCAATCGAATTGACGCCGAATACGAGAAACTCTCTGATGAGGGGGCTACAGCTCAGCAAATTGAAGAGAGTATGCACGAGATGTCCCATCTAGAAGAAATCCTGGGCGCTCCTGAAACCATCGACTCTCTGGTAAAGGATATTCTGAAGCACTACGAAGAAAACCGCCAGTTTGAGCTCACGGGAAAGGCTATGATTGTTGCCTTCTCCCGTCCAATTGCAATCCGAATCTACAAGCGAATCCTTGAATTGCGTCCCGACTGGACGGAAAAGGTCAAGGTTGTAGTTACAGGCTCCAATAATGATCCTGAAGAGTGGCACGATATCATTGGCAACAAGCAGTATAAGAAAGAACTGGCCAAGAAGTTCAAAGATGATAACGACCCGATGAAGATTGCCATCGTCGTGGACATGTGGCTCACCGGCTTCGATGTGCCCTCACTGGCCACTATGTACGTCTATAAGCCGATGTCCGGTCACAATCTGATGCAGGCTATAGCTCGTGTTAATCGCGTGTTCTCAGGCAAGGCCGGCGGCTTGGTCGTGGACTATATCGGTATTGCCAAGGCCCTGAAAGAGGCCATGCGCGATTATACCAAGCAGGACCAGGAAAACTATGGCAATACCGACATCAAGGATACGGCTCTCATTAAGTTCAAAGAGAAGCTGGAAATCTGCCGTGATTGCTTCCATGGCTTTGATTACACCAAGTTCAAGGACGGTAGCGATTCTGATCGTGCGGCCATTATCCAGGGTGGTGTAAACTTCATGTTGGCACCTTGGATGGAGGAAACGATGAATCGATTCTTGAAAGAGGCCTTATTGCTGAAGAATGCTGTCAGCCTCTGCCGGAGCCTTTTGGATGAGGACCAGCGCTTCGAATCTGCTTTCTTTGAGATTGTCCGCACGTCTATCAACAGAATCAAGAATGTTAAGGCAAAGGTGTCCAAGAAGGAGATTAACGAACGCATTGGAGAACTCCTTAAACAGAGCATCAAGAGCGAAGGCGTCATCAACCTCTTCTCTGATGTTAAGGCAGAGTTCTCACTCTTTGATCCCGCCTTCCTGGAAGAGATCTCCAAGATGAAGGAGAAGCACATTGCCATTGAGTTGCTCAAGAAACTGCTTAAAGAGCGCGTTCACCTCTATGAGCGCACCAATTTGGTCCAGGCACAGAAGTTCTCAGACCTCATCAATATGGCGCTCTCCAACTATCTGAAGGGCCTTCTCACCAACGAGGAAGTCATCAAGGAGTTGCTGGAGCTGGCACAGGAGATAGCTCAAAGCGAGCAAATGGCAGATAGTCTGGGCCTCAACTCGGAGGAAAAGGCCTTCTATGATGCCCTCACCAAGCCGCAGGCGGTGAAAGACTTCTATTCAAATGAGGAACTGGTGAACCTCACCAAAGAACTGACCGAGGAACTCCGGAAGAACCGCACCATCGACTGGCAGAAAAAGGAGTCTGCCCGCGCCGGCATGCGCTCCAAGGTGAAGCGCCTCCTGAAGAAATATCACTACCCGCCGGAGGAAGAACAGTCCGCCCTTGAAACCGTCATCCGCCAGTGCGAGCAGTGGGCAGATGTCGACACCGCGGATTACAATCTTTACGAATAAATAATGGCAAGATTCAACATAGGCGACAACGTTCAATCGGTAAGCACCAGGGAAAATGGTGTTATCGTTCAGGTCTATCCTAAACGGCCCGGAAAGCAGCTCTATGATGTTGTCTTTGAAAGCGGACTCCGCAAACCTGTGCTTGAATCTACGCTTATTCCGGTCACAGACTATAGTGATCCTTTTGACTGCTGCGCAAAAGGCATCTACGGCTCGAATTCTGACTTCACCTGCATCAATACGTCATACAAGATCCGGAACACCAGTAACAATACCATCTCATCATTGAAGGCCTCCAGGACTATCTTTAAAGCCTATCAGTTCAAGCCGTTACTCAAGTTCCTCAATTCGCGAAATCATCGTGTCCTCATTGCTGATGAAGTGGGTCTCGGTAAGACTATCGAGGCTGGGCACATTATGCTGGAGCTATCCGCTCGGCGTGAGTTGAATAATGCGCTTATTATATGCCCTAAGTCCTTGATGCCTAAATGGCAGAAGGAGTTGAAAACCAAATTCGGCTTCACCTTCGATATCTACACTAAGGATCGTCTCATTTACGATATCAATAACAAAGAGGGCTATGTCCGTGGTATAGTGAACTACGAGCAGCTGCGTCCCTCAGGTGAGAACTCTATTTTTGAGACACTTGAGACCTCATATAAGAAGTTCGATTTCGTCCTTTGTGATGAGGCCCACCGACTGCGTAATGATGACACGCTTACACATATGGGCATTGCAAGACTGCTCGAGAGCCCGACTGCAGCAGTATTCCTGACGGCCACTCCTGTCATGACCAAGCAGGAGAATCTCTTCAATCTACTCAAGCTGCTTGACCCGAAGCAGTATAGTGACTATGCAGTTTTCCTGAATACACTTTCCATCAACCGGCCGTTTATCCGGGCCATATCCGCCCTCAACGCCAATGTTGACTACGGAACCATCTTGGAGGATATGGCGAACTCTGAGGTGACCACATATTACACCATAGGTGACAATGAGTTCCAGCAAAGCTATGCAAAGGCAGCAACCATCGATGACCGGTTCAAGGATTCTCCTCTTTACCAGCGTATCGTGAAGGCCCTTCAGAGCGGGAAAACAGATAATGAGACAAAGGTCAACATCCAGTTCGACTTGTCTTCAATGAGCCCGATGAATAATCTTTTCTCGCGTACACGTAAGAGAGAGATTACGACCGACTGGACACAAGCTGTCCGTGATACCCATACCCGCATTGTACATCTCTATGAGGATGAATATGAGGAATATATATCTGTTATTGAAAGCTATGCGGATGAAGATCTGGGGCTGATTCAGAGGAAGCGCCAGGTATCCAGCAGCGTTTACGGATACCTCAACGATAAGGATCGTCTAATTCTTGGATATGACGACTATTCCGACAAACCCGACGCAAAGGTTGACGAGCTGGTCCGTATCATCGAGGCAATCCGGAATGGAGGAAAGAAACACCTCATAGTCTTTGCCATTTTCAAGAATACCCTCCGATATCTTGCCATCAGACTGAACAAACTAGGCTATACAACCTTCCAGATTCACGGTGATATCAAGCCTGAGGAACGGGACGGCATCTTACGTGACTTCCAGTATTCGACCAACTTCACTATCCTTCTATCATCTGAGGTGGGTAGCGAAGGTCTCGATATGCAGTTCTGCGATTCCATGGTCAACTATGATCTGCCCTGGAACCCGATGGTCGTTGAGCAGCGAATTGGTCGTATAGACCGCTTTGGTCAGGAATCTCCCAAGGTCCACATCTACAACCTGGTTGTTGAGAATTCTATCCACGTGAAGATCTACGAGAGGCTGTTGACACGTATCGGCATCTTCAAAGACTGCATTGGTGACTTGGAGGCCATCTTGGACAAAGTATTGGAAAATACCGGTTACACAGACGTTCAGGCGTGGTTTGAGTCGCTGGAGAAAGACCTGTATAGTAATAAATTAACGGAAGAAGAGAAGCAGGAGAAGATAGATGCAATTGCAAAGGCGGTGGAGACTGAAAATCACAACCAGGAGGAGATCGCTACCGGCTTAACGAATACGCTCACTAACGACACCTACTTCCGAAAGGCTATTGGCGATATAGATAAGTATGGCCAGTACGTGACTGCAGAGGAAGTTATCAACTACATCCGCCTCTTGATTGAAAAGAAGCTGCCTTCCTGCGTGCTTGTACGGGATGAAGCTATGCCAACTGTCTACCACCTCAACATTCCACTTTCACAGCCCAAACTGCTGACCAGCTTCCTGGAAGAGAATCTTCCTGTAGGCAAAGGCTTCGATTATGAGCAGATGAACCGACAGTTCAAGTCAAAGGTGATGGGAGAGACTTCCATAGCAATGACATTTGACCAGGATACAGCATATAAGCATACCGATTACGAGTTTGTCAACGCTTACCATCCTCTTGTGACCGCCGCCTACGTCTACTTCGAGAAAAATAAAGCCAGTCTGGACAAGACTTTCAGTCTGGAAATAAGGCGTGCTGCCCTCAAGGATGTTGAGGCGCCGGTATCCGGGGAGTACTTCCTGGGCCTGTATGTCCTTCTGTCGGAAAAGCACCTGTACGGCAGCGTCACAACAATGGAGCTTCTCCGGCCGGTCCTGTTCGACATCAAGAATGAGGTAATCGTGGAGGATGAGAACCTGGTGAAGACTATCTACGCTGAAGCACAGGATTCATCAGCCCTGTCTCGG
>JAEEGL011855487.1_pt1 | contig 10636 bp, 12 predicted proteins | sample 9134231 | NCBI WGS metagenome assembly JAEEGL01 (sample SAMN16246548, study PRJNA631951) | gut metagenome | biome: gut microbiome; feature: rumen; material: fiber-attached | host: Bos | place: Iran: Karaj | collected 2018-10 | reverse complement strand
TTGGTGCAGCGGCTGGTGTAGCTGCTGGTTCGGCCGATGGCGCTGGCGCAACTACCGGCTCGCTCTTTTTCGCTCCGCCGAGAATTGGCGTCGCTTCTTCAGGTGTTTCTCCCATATCACTCCCTTCTTTATTATTTAATTCTACATCGTTAATCGGGCTATCGTCCAGGCTACCAGAGACGATTGGCTTCTCGGAATCCATTATTCGGATTCCTCGACGTCGAGGTTATTGTTCGCGTCCATACGCACACTGCAGCGCGAATGCGAACGCGTACAAGCCTCAATCGACTGATACTTGAACTGCAGTTCTGATGCAAAAATGAAAAGCCAAACCGAAATCGCGGCGAACAATAAAGTTGTGCCAGCAAACAAGAAATAGAAGAATGAGTATTTTGGGCTCACCTTGTTCTGTTCTGGGTTACGCTCTCTATAAATAATCGTCGGATCGAAATCGATTTTATTCTTTGTGTGCGTCGAAGACTTCGTAGTAGTTGCCTTCTTTGCTGGCTGTTTTTTCGTAGCCATTAGAAACTGCCCTCCTTAAAATGTAACTTACCCAAATCATAGCATAAACATTTTATATTTGCTATTATATACATAAGAATTTTGTGTAATTTTAAGGGAGTGAGGCATCTTTTATGCAAGAAAATAATACGAATATAAAAAGAATTCACGCGCGCCAAATTTTGGATTCACGCGGCAATCCAACCGTCGAAGCCGACGTCGTCCTCGAAGACGGTTCGACCGGTCGCGCCGCCGTGCCATCTGGCGCATCTACGGGCGCCGGCGAGGCCCTCGAGCTTCGCGATGGCGACAAAGAACGCTACGATGGCAAAGGCGTCCTCAAGGCCGTCTGGAACGTCAATAACAAGATTGCTGACGTTCTCGTTGGCAACGACGCTACCAAGCAGCGCGAAATCGATCAACTCATGCTCGATCTCGACGGCACCGAAAATAAGTCTAAGCTCGGCGCTAACGCCATCCTCGCCGTTTCTCTCGCCGTCGCCAAAGCCGCCGCTCATTCCAAGGGCATGCGCCTCTACGAATACATCGCCGAGCTCGCCGGCACGACCGACGAAATGTGTCTTCCGATGCCAATGATGAACGTTATGAATGGCGGCGCTCATGCCGGTTGGTCGACCGACTTCCAAGAGTACATGATTATCCCGGTCAGCGCGCCAAATATGAACGATGCCGTCCGCATGGGTGCCGAAGTATTCCATGCCCTCGCTAAAATCCTCAAGGAGCGCGGCTACGCCACGACCGTCGGCGACGAAGGCGGTTACGCCCCAAGCCTTCGCGAAGGAAACAATGAGCCGCTCGATCTCATCATGGCCGCCATCCAGGCCGCCGGTTACCGCCCAGGCGAAGATATCTGCATCGCCATGGATGTCGCAAGTTCCGAATTCGCCGACGGCGACCATTACACGCTAAAGACCAATGGCGACTGGAAATCTAGCGACGACCTCAATAACTGGTATCAGTGGATTATCGACCATTATCCAGTAGTTTCAATCGAAGACGGTCTCGGCGAAAATGACTGGGATGGCTGGAAACGTCAAACCGAACGCTTCGGCGACCGTATTCAGCTTGTCGGCGACGACCTCTTCGTCACGAATTCCAAGTTGCTCAAGAAAGGCATCGACCGAGGCGTCGCGAACTCCGTCCTCGTCAAGCTCAACCAAATCGGTTCACTTTCCGAAACTATCGATACAGTTTTGCTCGCCAAGAAAGCCGGTTATACTAGCGTCATCTCGCACCGCTCCGGCGAAACCGAAGATACGACCATCGCGCACCTCGCCGTCGGTCTCGGCACCGGCCAGATCAAAACCGGTTCCCTCTCGCGTTCCGAACGCATCGCGAAGTATAATGAATTAATGCGTATCGCCGAGCTCGATTCGACGTTAGGCTTAACTAACCCATTTGGAAGGAAGAAGTAATATGGCAGAAGAAGAATCAATCTTTGCAAAGAAAACAAAAACCGACGCCAAGAAGTCAACATCCGTGCTCGACCAGCCCGCGCCAGCCGAAACTGCCGCCCCGGCCCCAAGCGCCGCTGCCCCAGCAGCGAAATCCGGCGGAAAAGCCGGTCTCATTGTCACAATTGTTATCTTGGCCGCTGCACTAATCGCCGTAGGCATCGTTCTTACGATTATCCTAGTCAGCCAAAATAACAAGGATAGCAAAAAGGACAATACGGAAACCTCCCTCCAGAAAAAAGATAACGACAAAAAAGACAAAGATAAGGACGTCATAAAGCCAGCGCTCAACAAGAGCCAGTATATTACTAATACCGACCATGTCCGCGGCAAATCTGATTCAGCAGTTGTCGTTACCGAGTATGCCGACCCACAATGCCCTGGCTGCGCCAGCGTCACGCCGCTCATCGACGAAATCTACGAAGAATATAGCGACAAAGTCGCATTCGTTTATCGCCACTACCCACTCAGCTACCACAAGAACGCCGAAGCCGCCGTCACCGCAATTGAGGCCGCCGGCGAGCAAGGTTACTTCTGGGAAATGCTTTCCGCCGTCTTTGCCAACCAAAGCGACTGGGAATATGAATCCGACGAAGATGACCTTACCGACGCCTTCGTGACCGTATTCGAAGACGCAATTGAGGACGGCGACGTCGATCAGTTCAAGAAAGACCTCAAAAACGATTATTCCGACAAAATCAGCACCGACAAAACCCTCGGTCGCAAAGATAGCGTCGCTGCTACGCCAACCGTCCTCGTGAACGGCAAGCAAATCGAAATCAGCGGCACCCGCGAAAGCTTCAAAAAAGCCGTCATCGCGGAAATCGAAAAGAATCTATAAGATTAGAAGAGCGCCAAGCCTAGCGCCGAAGCGCTCATCATAATCACGCCGGCGAGCAAAACGCCAAGCATAATAGCAATTACCGATCGCTTGAAGCCGAAGCCCAAGAAACTCGCCGCAAAAGTACCGGTCCACGCACCAGTACCTGGAATCGGAATCCCAACAAAGAGCAGCAGCGCCACGAAAGCCCCTTTCTGGCCTGCTTTTTTCGATAGCTTCTCACCGGCGTGATGCCCTTTCTTGAGGCACCAGCGACAAAACTTCCCGACGAACTTCTTGTTCTTGCCCCAGTTCAAAAATTTGTCCGCAAAAAAGTAAATAAACGGCACCGGCAGCATATTTCCAATGATACAAATAATATAAGACGGCACCATCGGCAGCCCCATAATTTGTGACACCGGAATCGCACCGCGCAGTTCCACGAGCGGCACCATCGAAATAAGGAATATCTGAACAAAACTCCAAAACATATCTAGAATCCAGGTTTACCAAGTAATTTAAACATACGACGCTTGTATGCTTCAACCCCTGGTTGGTCAAACGGATTCACGCCCTGTGCCGTCGCACTGAGCGCGCAGCTCATCTCAAAGAAGTAAAATAGTGCGCCCAAAGTCTCAGCATCGATGCGCGGCGCCGTAATGCGTAGGACCGGAATATTCCCCTCGTCGCGGTGCGCACCAATCGTCGCCTCCTTTGCAACCCGATTTACGCTCGCAAGCGAACGACCGACCAGATAGCCCAAGCCATCCGCCTCATCTCCCTCCGGGATCGCAAGCGATTCGTCGTCTTCCTCAAATTCCAAAACCGTTTCAAAGATATCACGCGCACCTTCCTGCAGGTATTGCCCCATCGAGTGTAGATCGGTCGTATCGATGACGCTGGCCGGGAAAATGCCTCGCTTTTCCTTGCCCTCGCTCTCGCCAAATAGCTGCTTCCACCATTCATTAAAATACGCGAAGCTCGGCTCGAAATTCGCCATCACCTCGACACGACGGTTTTCGTCGTCCATAAACTTGCGCACGACCGCATATTCGGCCGCGCGGCCACCGTTATTTTCGAGAATATCCTTGCGCTCGGTCGCAGCACCACGCAACATTGCCCCAATATCGACTCCGGCCACCGCCATCGGCAATAGGCCGACCGCCGTCAGCACTGAGAAGCGCCCGCCGATATTATCTGGCACCACAAAGCGCTGATAACCCCTGTTAATCGCCTCGTCGTGCAGCGCGCCACGGGCGGCATCCGTCGTTGCATAAATTCTTTGCGCAGCGCCCTCCGCGCCATACTTTTCAATCAATTTCTCTCTGAAAATCCGGAACGCAATCGCCGTTTCGGTCGTCGTGCCAGATTTGGAGATCACATTCACTGAAAAATCCGCATTGCCAAGCGTCGCCAAGACCTTCTTGAGTTCGCGCGTGCTCAGCGAATTGCCAACATAGAGAATCTTCGTCCGGCCAGTCTCGCCGCCAAGCGCCTCGATTGCCGCCCTATGGCCCAGATAACTGCCACCAATCCCGGCGCAAATCAAATAATCGGAATCGCTATTAATCTTCTCAGCCGCCGTCTTGATGCGCGCGAATTCCTCGCGGTCGTAATTTTCCGGCAAATCCATCCAGCCGCTCATTGAGGACTGTCTCAGGGCATCAAAATATCCAGGCACCCGATCTAGCTCAGCCCGAAAAGCCTCGACTGAAGCGATTTTCCCGTAGTTACACCTGAAATTAATCATTAAAAACCTCCGCCCATTTCCTCTATTTTACCATAAGTACAATAAGCACAAAAAGCCCCCGGGTTACCCTCGGGGGCTCTAGATGCTAGTTAGCTTTTGGCTTTGCAATGTTCCTGATCGCGATCGTAGACCGTATCAATAATGGCGCTAAAAACTATGTAGACTACCCATATCTCAACAAGACTTGTCGCAAACGCTAAGACGCCGCCCCAAAAACCCTCAACTAGCGTGACGATTTTTAAGAACGTTGCGAAAACGCCTATAGCACAGCCAATGATCGCAATAACCCCTAGAACAAGGGGTACGACTTCGAGCGACGAACACGCATTCTTCGCGAGATTTTTGAAAAACTGAGCCATAGTCACACCTCCTAAGAAACGCTATTCTTTCTCATCTTGCGTACCCTTACAATCGTGCGGCTTATTACGGCTATTATAAAAGCAAGTACACCTTCGATAAGAAACATCAATAACAACCAACCGACCCCATCAGAGGTACCACTTAAGTGGTTCATCAGTAATATGTGGCCAATAATGATGCCCAACATAGCGGCAGAAATTATTATGCCAACCAGAACAACCCGCGCCACTTCTAGTGTATCTCGGAAACTCCCCAAGAATGCGTCGGCAAGTTGCTTTCTCTTCGTCGCTCTCTGCTCTTGTTTTTGCTTATTCGTCCGCTCTAAATCAGTCAATTCGTCTGTCATATGTTTTTCACCCCTTTCTAATGGCGATCGAATTTCCTAAACAAGCTAAAACTAACCTAACTTGTAAACAGCATTAACCTCAAGAGATAGTTAACATATATATTATAGCACAAGCGGCGTAAAAAGTCAATGGATACCCCTAGAAAAAGCCCTGGCTAAACTAAACCAGGGCTCCGTCAGAAAATGCACTTTCTCCGCTCTCGTCAGACATAATTAAGCTTTACTCGCAATTCTTCGTGGTATTGCTCGATCTTGTCGTGGAACGGGAAACAAATCAGCAGCGCAATAAAGAATACGATTGCGACAACCGCGAAAGTCGCGACAAGCAATATGACCTCCAAGACAGTCGTGGCACCACCTGCTCTATATAGCCACGAACACATGGAGGACCATCCGAAGATTGACGCCAAAAGCCATACGGCTACGGTGCAATACATCGCAACTCTCATCACCTTGCATTTCCTCTTCAACTTGAGTACGTCAGACGTAAAATACTCATTAGCCATACGCTTTCCTCCTCTGGCTAAATTCAAAGTGCCTGCACGAACAAGTTGTCCGTAAGTTACTTTAGCGAAACGCTAATACTCGAACATTATAACAGATATCGAACACTGCAAAAAGCCCCTAGCAAAGCTAGAGGCTCATGTTCCTTACTCCATAATCTCCACATCGTGGCCACAATCGCCAGCGCCGCATAAAGCATAGCAAGCACGTCGTTCGTCTTGTGCCTGATATACGACAATACGCCGCTGCTCGCCGCGCTATCGACATCAACAAGCGGCTCATACGCGTCTTCCTGAACAAATGCAATCAGAAGCCGAGACCTGCTACCGCTCGTCCCCCAATCTGTCATATAGAGGCAAACGGCGAATGCGACAAGGATCGCAATGATGACAACCAAAACTTTTCTCATGATTTCTCACCTCCGTGGAAGATTTTGGTGTTTCGGATTAGAACAAAAAACTACTATCTATCAAAAAATAGATATAGATACCATTATGCCATAAGTGGTGACAAAATTATAGACTCACTGCAATATCGTGCAAGTCGCTCGACGAAAGCGCATTGTCGCCATCGAGAATCACGTAGAACACGCCGCCATTCACCCAAGCCGCATTCGAGCCGGACACATAGATCGTAAGCCCCTGCCCCTTCGCAATCGAATAGCTGGCGCCCCAGTTCTTAATCACATAATTCGAAAGCACTGCGGAAGAGTCCCAAGAGGACTTCTCTTCCATGAGCGTAAACTTCTTGCCATTATCATCCTTGAAGCCCATCGTAATACGGCCATTTTCCTCTTTTACGAGGCCGTCTAGACGATAAGAACTCGGCACGTAGCTAGGATAAGCCTTCTCAATACCGCTGTGCATCGCAGCAACGCGTACGGAGATATTCGGCATATTTACGCTCACGAGGTAGCCTAGCAAAGCAAGCGAGACGACCGCCATCGACGCGGCGAGCGCGAACTTCTTTTTCTGCCAGAAATGCTTCTTCTTGAAAGCTTCGGAATATTCCTCATCAGCGCTGTCCATCGCAGAAACTTTGCGAAGCGCCTGCTGAATCGCACGCTCTTTGAGCTCCTGAGCAGTCAAAGGCTGCGGCGCGGCAGCCTTGCGGGCGGCCATGCGAGCCTTCGCGATTTTCACAATCGGCGCGTCCTGTGCCGGCTGGATCGCTTCGATGTCCTTTAAGGAAACCAAATGGGCTGCAGCGCGTTGAGCAAACTTTTGTTGCGCCTGCGTCTGCGTTTCAACTGCCTGCTGAACAATTGTTTGCTGCGGCTGTGGCTGCAAACGCACCTGCTGAGTGCGATGAATCAAAACTCTCTGTTGGCTGCTGCCTTTAAGGGCACGCGAAGCAGCCGCGGCGGATGCGTTAATCCGTGGGCGCGGGGCGACTTTCTTAACGAATTTACGGTTTAAAGTAGTAGATTTCTGGGTACGACGTTGGTTAACAGAGCTAGCGTTTTTCGCGCTTGAAGCTCTCCTAGTTACTCTGACGACTCCGTCCATCTTACCTCTCTCAATTAATCTGCTAATGTTATGTTAAAACATAAGCGTACGAAAATCAATAGCATTTTAAAAATTTTGTTCGATATTTTTCACAAAATTAAGCATAAGCGTTTTCCGTGATATAATATATATACAATATGGATCGTGCTAGACAGAAGAAGATTCGCAACATCCGTGTGATTGCGACGAATATCTTTATGAGTATTTCCGTCGTCGCGATTGTTTTTGTGCTCATGCTTATCGCGATGGGCTTCTCTTTCAATGAGAACGGCGGCCTCGAGCAATCCGGCCTCCTACAACTCGCTTCTCACCCCTCTGGTGCCTCGGTCGAAATCGACGGCAATAGCCAGTTTGGTCACACCGATTTTAGCAAAATGCTCAGTGCCGCAGATCATAAAGTCCGTATCAGCAAAGACGGCTACGACAGCTGGTCTAGCGACATCAAGATTGACGCCGGCCTCCTAACCCGCGTCGAATGGATCCGCCTCTTCCCTCAAAGCCCAGAGATTAACAATGCCGCAAGCTTCAAGGAGCTACGCCTCGCACAGTTCTCTAACGACCGCAAGTGGCTCATTACGATCGAAAAAGGCAGCGATGAACTCGTCCGCGCCAATATCCAGGGCGACCGCCTCAAGAATAATCGTCTCAAACTCACGACTATCCTCGGCGCCAAGGCCGAGCAGGTCTTGCTTGGCGACTTCGCTATCCATGATTGGAACGAAAACAACAGCAAGCTCCTCCTTAGTTGGAAAAACTCCGAAACAACCTCTTTCTATCTGGTCGACCTCGAGCATGCCGAAAATTCAATCAATCTCACCAAGCAGTTTAACCATTCTTTCTCTAATGTCCTAATCGCAAATGATTCCGCCTCGAAACTCTGGGCGGTCGCCGATGGCAACCTCTATCGCATCGACCTTAGCGAGTCAAAACTCTCCGAGGTCATCGCCAGCAAAGTTGAGCTTATCGCAAACAACAAAGACGTCGTCGCTTTCGCTAATCTCGAAACAATCGCCCAAGAAGAAGGCAAACCAGAAACGACCGAGCGCCACCTCAATACCTACAAAGACGGCGAGGAAAGTTTCACGACTATCGCCACTCTCGACGCCAAACAGAAGATCTCTAGTGTCGCAATGGGCACCTATTGGAATGAGGAATGGCTCGCTTATAGCTACGACAAAGAAATCCGCATTCTCGTCGGCAAATACCCTTCCTATGGCAAACAAAGTACTGCAGCCATGAAAGTCGCCCTCGAACGCAGCCTCAACTTCTCGCCGAAGCTCATTTCGCGCGGCGGAAAAGGCAACGTCATCGTCTTCGTCGGCGGCAAAAACATGGTCAGCTACGACGTCGAAACCAAACGTTACTACGACACCGACCTTGGCCTCGAAATCACCAAAGTCAACTGGCTCGACGACTTTCTTATCTGGGAAAACGTAGAGGACAATATTATTGTTCGCGACTTCGACGGCCGCAACCGCCGCATCATCGCCAAACAAGCAAACGCCAAACTCCCTTCAATCGTCAGCGAAAACAACCAGTGGCTCTACTACTTCGAAATCCCAACCGAGGCCATCGAAGAAACCGAAACCGGCACCGTCCCATCAATTACGATCAACCTCAAACGCGAAAAACTCCAATAGAATCGCGTTGAAGTAGTCAGATATACTCCTTACGGAGCACGACGTTCTGCCGGCCCGTCGTTACGGGCGGCAGCCGTCTCGTACTCGGCCGTAGCCTCCGTAAGTCTCCGCTCGGAGCATATCCGACTGCTTAAACAAGATTCTAATGCTCTTTCGCAGAGAACATTACGGAGCTTGCTAGCGAGTACGAAGCGGCGCTCGCCCGTGAAGACAGGCCGAGCGAACGCTGTTTCTCGAGAAAGAGTATTAGAATTGATTGTCTATGCTTGGCCGGTGAGCCACTTCCAGAACTGCTCAAGTGGCGAGTCTTCGTTTTTTGGCATCGTGTCGTTATTTTCTTCGGTGACCGGAGTCGGCTCTGGCTCTTCAGCGCCCTCGTAGCTCGGATGAATCTGCTCGCCATAAACCAACAAGCGATACTTTGACGTGCCGAGCGGCGTACAAGTAATTAACGTAATCATCGGCTTTCCCGAATGGTCTGCGGCAATCTTGCGCAGCGCGTTCACGTCTGACGGATCGACTGTCATTGTACCAACTACGCGATACGTATAGCGCTGCTTCTTGTAATCGGTATAAATCAGGTCGCCGGCTTTCATGCGCGTCAGGCCAGAGAAAATAAACTTATAGTCTGAGCGCTCATAGATATTCCCTGCCGAGTGGCCAGACACTACGAAGTTACCAATTTCGCCCGGCGCCGCCGCGGCTCCTGACACCTTGAAATTCGCTACGCCGCCCGCCATTGCGCGGTTCATTGACTTTACGTCCGTTTTTGAGCCGAAGATAATCGGCACTTCCACATTGAGCTTCGGAATCATCAACGTCGGCTTCTCGTGAACGTTCGCCGAAACCGTCGGATCGACCGCCGTAATATCGTTCACTTCCGTGCCGCCTGGCGACATATAAGCCACCACGTTCGCCACAATGACCTGGTTGTACTGGAATAGTAAGCCTAGTAACAAAATCGCAAAGCCAACCGCAATCGGAATGAAATGGCGCGATTTACGCACCTTTCTGGCGCGCTTAGAGACCTTCTCCTGTATCTTCGCCTTGAAATCCGCCTGAACGGCCTTGCTGCTCTTGCTATCCACTGCTGGCGCCGTATTCGCAGCCGCATTCGAAGCAATAATCTTGCGCTCAGCCGTCGCCTTAATACTTGCTTCCCTGAGCGCTGCATTACGCTCATATTTTTCGCGCTCACGTGCGATATAGTCGCGCGCCGCCTTGCCGTAATACTCGCCGTAATACTTCTGATAATAATCCTGCCAGGCCGAATGATACTTGCGCCAATCCTCGGTCTTGATCTGCGGCGTAGCCGTATTGGAAATCGCGGTCGTTGTCGGGCGCGCAGAAGCAGACGGCTGAGTCGTTGCTACCGGTTTTTCCGGCGTTTGTGGATGCGAAGTCGTCGCCGGACGCGCCACTGAAGTATGGTGCGGCGTCGTCTCTACGCCCGGTTTTTTGTCTGCCGGACTATGATAATTACTCGTCTGATGCTTATATGCCTCAAGAACTTTTTGGCGTGCCAAAGCAGCAGCGGTGTTTAGCTGCTTTTGACCAGAAGATAACTGGCGCCCACCATTTTGATTGTCCATTAGCTTTATTCTAGCATATCTGGCCCTTTTATGCTAAACTTATATTGTTCTATAACAATCTGGGCGAGTGGTGGAACTGGTAGACACGCTAGACTCAAAATCTTGTGGCAGCAATGCCGTAAGGGTTCAAGTCCCTT
>JAEEGL011551578.1_pt1 | contig 10636 bp, 6 predicted proteins | sample 9134231 | NCBI WGS metagenome assembly JAEEGL01 (sample SAMN16246548, study PRJNA631951) | gut metagenome | biome: gut microbiome; feature: rumen; material: fiber-attached | host: Bos | place: Iran: Karaj | collected 2018-10 | reverse complement strand
TACACTAGATAACATTTTTCCAGCAGCTTGTTTTATTGTTGAAATAACTGATTCATTTGTTACATCTTTATTAAGAACGAAACTTAAGTCTTTAGAAATTCCTGGATATTTAGAAACTTCTTTGAATTTAATTCTTCCTACTCTATTTTCAAATAAAGCATCTAAATTAATTTCACATACATATATTTCATCTTTAGTAATTCTTGGATGAATACATCCAAATAAACCAACTATATGTCCTGATACATTTATATATGCACTCTTAGTAGGATGCATTTCTTCAGGAAAAGCACGTACTTCAAATGAGTATCTATTCTTATATCCAAGAGAATCTAATAAGTTTTCTACTATTCCTTTTATTGAATAAAAATCATGACGAAGTGGATTTAATCCTTCTGTATATACACCAGTTACTAAAAATGCAAGTTTATTTTCTTCTAAAACATCGCCATTAATAGAACTAAAGCATTTACTTATTTCGAATATTGAAATATCTTTATTATTTCTTGCTTTGTTATACTTATATACATCATACAAAGATGAAATCATACTATGTCTTAAAACAGTTCTTTCTTCAGTAAGTGGATCTAATACTTTAATAATTCCAAATTCATCATTAGTAAATTTAAATACATCAGCTTCATTAATTAATGAATATGTAACTACTTCATTTAATCCTTCACTTACCATTATATTTCTGATAGCTCTATCTTTTTTGTTATAAGTTGGAGCAATACTTTCAAATATTGGTAAAGTACTCTTAATATTATCTACTCCATAAACCCTACTTACTTCTTCAATTAAATCTTCTACTATAGATATATCTAATCTTCTAGTTGGAACTTCTACTTTAAATACATTATCTTTAACAGTTACTTTGAAATTTAATTTTTCAAATACATTTTTAACATCTTCTTTAGATAAATTATATCCAAGAACACTATTTATTTTATCTAAAGTAATCTCAATTACTTTATTTTCTCTATCTAAAGTATTATATTCTAACATTCCGTCAAGTACTGTTGCTCCAGCAAGTGTTTGAAGTAAAGATGTTGCTCTTTCAATCGCCATATAGCATCTATTTACATCAAGTCCCTTTTCATATCTAATACTTGCTTCGCTTCTAAGTAATTTCTTTGATGTACGTCTTATATTTCTTGGATTAAATATTGCACATTCTATTACAACATTTTTAGTATTTTCATCTATTTCTGTATCAAGCCCACCCATTACGCCAGCAAGGCCTACTGGATTTTTACCATTGGTAATAACTATATCATCACTTGTAAGAATTCTCTCTTGATTATCAAGAGTAATTAATTTTTCACCATTTTTAGCATCCCTTGCTTCGATTACTTTTCCAAGTTTATCAGCATCATAGAAGTGTAATGGTTGACCAGTTTCTAACATAACATAGTTAGAAATATCTACTACATTATTTATACTTCTTACATTACATGCCATTAATCTATTTTTCATCCATAATGGACTTTCTTCTATTTTTATGTTATTAACTCTTTTAACTAAGAAAGTATATACATTAGGAGTATCTACTTTTAATGTTAAATTATCTTTTACATTTTCTTTAACTGCTTTATATTTTGATTCTGGTAATACTACTTTTTCACCTGTAATAGTTGCACATTCATAAGCAAGACCTAACATACTAAGTTCATCAGCTCTATTAGCAGTTAATTCAAAATCAATTATTTCGTCATCAAGTTCTAAATACTTAATAGCATCTTCTCCAACTTTAGCATCATCTGGAAGTTCATGTATTCCTTTTATATCTTCTTCAGTTAAGAACTTTTTATCAATTCCAAGTTCTGCTAAAGAACAAATCATTCCATTAGATTCATGTCCAAGTACTATTGTTTTCTTAATGGTTCCACCTGGTAAAACAGCACCATCTAATGCAACAATTACTTTAATTCCTTTTCTCACATTAGGAGCACCACATACAATATTTAATTCTTCTTTTCCTATATTAACCTTACAAATATGTAAGTGATCACTATCAGGATGATTTTCACAATATGTAACTTCTCCAATTACTAGTTTTGTACAATTTACTAAAGGTCCAACACTCTCATATTCATTTCCTAGTCTAACCATTGCTTCAGCAAGAGTATTAATATCAATATTTTCTAAAGAAGTATAATCATTAACAAACTTTTTACTTAATATCATATGTTACATCTCCTTTCTATCAAAATTCTTTAAGAATCTATAATCATTAGTGAAATAATCTCTCATGTTATTAACACCATATTTTAGTGATGCAACTCTTTCTACGCCAACGCCAAATGCAAATCCTTGAAATTTAGTATGATCAAACCCACAATTTTCAAGTACATTTGGATGTACCATACCACTACCTAATATTTCAATCCATCCAGTTCCTTTACAAATATTGCATCCTTTTCCATCACATTTAAAACATGAAACATCTACTTCATAACTTGGTTCCGTAAATGGGAAATAACTAGATCTAAATCTTATTTCTCTATTTTCACCAAACATTTTTTTAGCAAATATTTCTAAAGTGCCTTTTAAATCAGAAAGTGAAATATTTTCACCTACTACTAGTCCTTCAATTTGACTGAATTGATGTGAGTGAGTAGCATCATCATCATCTCTTCTATATGTTTTACCAGGACAAATTAATTTAAATGGTTTCTTTTCTTGCATTGCTAGCATACTTCTAATTTGAACAGCACTAGTTTGAGTTCTAAGAAGAACTTCATCAGTAATATAGAAACTATCTTGTGCATCTCTTGCGGGATGATCTTTTGGTAAATTAAGCATTTCAAAACAATATTTATCTGTTTCAACTTCTGGTCCATCTACAACATCATATCCCATTGAAATAAACAAATCCTCAATCTCTTCTCTAACTATTGTAAGTGGATGTAATGTACCAACACGTTTTTTTCTACTTGGAAGTGTAATATCTATTTTATCAGCTTCTAATTTTTTATTTAGTTCTGCATCTTTAATCTTTTTAAGTTGAAATTCTAATGCCTCATCTATTTCTTTTCTTACTTCATTTGATTTACTTCCAACAGTTTTCTTTTCTTCATTACTTAATGACGACATTCCAGCCATTATTTCATTAAATACACTTTTCTTACCCACATACTTTGATTTTACATTATTAAGTGCTACTTCATCACTACACTTTTCTATGGCATCAAGTGCTTCTACTTTGATTTTTTCAAGTTTTTCTATCATAGTTCCTCCTTAAAATAAAAAATATTATAACTTAAGGGTGAATATAATCCACGGTACCACCTTAATTCATAATATTTTATGCTCTTTATAATCGTTATCGCCGAAATACGTTTCTTTATACATGAAGGTGAATTCATGAATATTTATTTATTGATCTTACACCAAATGACCAACTCTCTTAAAATAAATAGATTTCACTACTATTTCTTCACAAAAGACAAATTGATTTTAACACAATTACTAATAAATATCAATAATTATTTTGCTTCATATTCTAAATAAGCATCTATTACATCAGTTGAATTATCAGTATAAGTAATTAAGATATCATCATCTCTTTCAGTTATACTTTTTACTTTTTTATCACTATATTTAGTTGCTTTATCTTTAACATAATCATCAATTTCATAAATATAATCATCTTCATTTAATACATAAATATAAGCAAAAGAGGCTCCATCACCATCTTCTTCTGCACCTTCAAATGAATAAATCTTTTTAGCTACTAGATTCTTTCCATCCTTAGTTTTAACAGGATTAGTTATCTTTGCCTTATTAGATACAATATATAATGGATATTCATATGCATTAGATATCATTTGTCTTTTATAATTATCTGCATTATAACTTTTTCCCATTATACTTACATATGTTTTTCCATCTGATTTTCTATATACAATAGTATTTGTATCTTCTTCACTATCAAGTGGTGAAGTTAACGCAAATGATTTAACATTTTTATCTATTAGTATAGTTGACTTTTTATAACTGCCATCATCATCTTTTTGAAAATATCCTTCTTCAAGTGCAACTACTTCATATAATTCTCCAGATGATAATAAATAATATATTTTTGAACAAGGTCCTTCAATTTCACAATTAAGTCCTGCTTGTTTAACATTCTTAACATTTATTACAACTTTTTGGCTTCTTTCAGATGGTGATTCATCATCATCGCTTTCATAATACCATCCATTATATGTAACGGCTTTACTATCAAAATCAATTTCTTTGCCTTCAGGTGCTATAACTCTAGAATTGAAATTTAAGTTTTTAAATGGATCTACTTCTTTAGTTGAATAAATACCATAAGTAATTTCTTCATCTTCTTCAGGCTCTTCTTCTATCTTTTTAGAAATTATTTCTCTTAATGTATATTCACTATCATCAACAAATTTATAGTCTGTATAATATAATCCATTAGTTCCTTTAGCAACTACAAAATTAATTGCATCTTCTCTATTATCAAGCATCTTAACATTAGTAGAATATGATTCTATATCTGGAAGTGCAAAGAGTATGATTTTTGTTTTATCATTATTAATTATTATATGATACATATCTTTTTTCTCATTAAGAACGTAAACATCAGCATCTATTCCATCATCACCACTAACATAGAATGTACTCACAGATACTGGCTTTTTAATAGATGTAATGTTAACTGATTTATCAAGTACTCTTATTACAATAGTATCATTTTCTATTTTTACTGCCATGTTTGAATTACTAAAATCACCATCAATAACATCTTCTTTTTGATTATTAACAAATTTAGCTTTACTAAGAATTTCTTCCAAATTTTCAATAACTTTTGTATCTTTAGATTGGGCTTGTAATATAATATTTGCTTCATTGTTTTCTCTACTTTTTAAATAGAAATAACTTATAACACAAAGTACTATTACCACAAATACTGTTACTAAAACATAAGTATTATTCTTTTTCATAATAACCTCCATTATCAACTTCATCAATTATTACATTTATTATATCAGTAGTCTTAATATCTGTACTTTTTTCACTATCTCTTTTCTTAAATTCAACATAACCACTTTCATATTTTTGACCTACCGTTATTCTAAGTGGAATACCTATTAAATCAATATCATTAAATTTCACTCCTACTGTTTCATATCTATCATCAATAAGAGCATCTATACCAAGTGAATTTAATTTGTCATATAATTTCTTAGCATATTTATATGATTCTCTATCATCCATATTTATTACAACTATTGCAACTTTATATGGTGAAACACTCATTGGCCAAATAATTCCTTTTTCATCATGATGAGTTTCAACTATAGCATCAATGCATCTATCAAGGCCAATTCCATAAGAACCCATATATACATATTCTTCTTCATTTATTTCATTAGTGTATTTTAAATCATATTTTTTACTATAATTATTATCTAATTTAAATATTTGTCCTACTTCTATTCCACTTAATATATCAGCTTTACTCTTACATTTAGGACACAAAGATTTTTCATCAAATAATTTAATATCAGCATATCTATTAATTTTAAAATCTATTCCAGGATTTACATTGATATAATAAAATCCTTTTTTATTAGCTCCACACACTGCGTTAGTTAAACTCTTTATTTCATTATCTGCAATTATTTCCATTGTTGAGCCAATAGGTCCGATTGATGTTGGATGAGTTCCAATCTTTTCTAGTTCATATTCAGTTGGAACTTCTAATTTATCACTATTAAGTAGTTTTTCTAATTTAAATACATTTATTTTTGAATTTCCTCTTAATAAAATCATTTTATATTTTTCTCCATCTTTTAATACAACTGATTTTATTATCTTATCTTCATCTATATTTAATTCATCTAAACTCTTTACTTTAACAAGTTTCTTTTCAAATAATTGTACTTCTTCTCTTTTATATTTATCATATGAATTTGCAAATTCTATATTAGTGCAATAACTGCAATTAGTACATTTAACTATTTTGTTATCACCATATTCACTAATAACTTGAAACTCTTCACTTGCACTACCATTCATAGACATAGGATCAGATGCACATACTAGTGTATCTATGCCAATACGTCTAAATATATTATTGAATGTTAAATACATTTTGTCATAACTAATATCAAGGCCACCTTCATCAGCATCAAAACTATAAGCATCAGCCATATAGAATTCCTTTTTTCTGACTAAACCATACTTAGTTTTAGATTCATCTCTATATTTATTACTTATTTGATATAAAGTAAAATGTAAATCTTTATAACTTTCTATTTTCCCTTTTACTAACATAGCAAAAAGTTCTTCATGTGTTGCACATAAAGAATAAAGTTTATTGTTTCTTCCTTTAATATTGAAAATTTCTTTATTGAAAAGTTGTCCTCTTTCACTATCTTTAAAAACATTTGATGAAACTAAAGATGGCATTAATACTTCGCTTGCATTAGAATTTTTTTCGAATTCATCTCTGACTATTTTTTTTATATTTTCAAGTACTTTTAATCCCATAGGTAAATATGAATAAATGCCACTATCATTTCTAAAAATCATGCCACTTCTTATTAACAATTTAGTTGATTCGTTTTCTTCATCTTTAGGATCTTCTTTCCTAGTTATAAAAAAACTATTAGACATTCTCATAAACTAATCCCACCCCAATCTATATGTGATTAGTTTTCTTGTCAAATTATCTACTTTATCATATCTTACACACATACTTTTATTATTTAAATTTTCACCTGAAACAGGATTTCTCATTACTTTATTGTCATCATCACTACCTGCTAAGTAGCCTTGATCAATTAACTGTCCAACAGTTATAGTAGTACCATAATCACAGCTAGACCCTCCAATATAATCAGATTGCACATCAACTGGAATTTGATCTAGATTATCACCGCCCCAGTTTAAGGCAGCGTTTTTAATTAATTCTAATCTTGATTCATAAGTACGTTCTAATACGTCTTTTCTAACTCTAATTATAGATGGTGTTACTAGAATAGCTAAAATAGCCATTAATGCTATCGCAGCAAGAACTTCTACCATTGTAAAACCTTTTTTATTCATATAATCACCTATTCTTAACATAAAAAATTATACCAAATAATAACTATAATAACAATATCTTCTTGAATTAATTAATATTATAATATATAATTATACTTAGAATAGAATAGAAAGAGGAAAGCAATGAAAGAATTTGACTTTGAAAAAGTTCCTATAGTAGAAATTGCAAATGAGATAATCGCTGATGCAGTTAAAAAGAATGCCAGCGATATTCATTTTGACCCCTCAAAAGAAGGAATTAGAATCCGTATACGTATAGACGGAGTTTTAGCTGACTATTCTATAGTTCCTGAAAAATATAAAAGAAATATGATTTCTCGTATAAAAATGATTGCTGGAATGAACATAATGGAAACAAGACTTCCACAGGATGGTGCGATTAAAAGTAGACTTGGTAAAAAAGCTCTTGACCTTCGTGTTTCTTCCCTACCAACAAATAACGGAGAAAAGGTTGTTGTCCGTGTTTTAGACTATTCTCAAAGTTTAAAAGGTTTAGAGACATTAGGTCTTTCAGATGAAGCAATCAAAAAAATAGAAAGAATGATCCAAGTACCAAATGGTATCATATTAGTAACTGGTGCTACTGGTGCTGGAAAATCAACGACAGTTTACTCTATTTTACAAAAGATGAATACTGATGATGTTAATATAATCACAGTTGAAGACCCAGTCGAAATGGATATAGAAGGAATTAATCAAGTTCAAGCGCAATCTGAAATTGGTCTTACTTTTGCAAATGTACTAAGAAGCATTCTTCGTCAAGACCCAGACATTATAATGATTGGAGAAATTCGTGATGATGAAACTGCAAGAATTGCCGTTCGTGCATCTATAACTGGTCACAAAGTTCTATCTACAATACACACTAACAACTCTCTTAATACTATAGAAAGACTTACAGATATGGAAGTTGAAAGATACTTGCTTGGTTCTGCTCTTGAAGGTATTATTTCTCAAAAACTTGCTAGACGTTTATGTCCTGAATGTAAAAAACTAAGGCCAACAAATGAATATGAAAAAAATGTATTTAAAAAAGTACTTAATTTAGATGTTAATGAGATGTATGATGCTAATCCTGATGGCTGTGATCATTGTTTTAGAGGATATGCTGGTAGAATTGGTCTTTATGAAGTGCTTAATATAAATGATGATATAAGAGATGCTATTACTAATGATTTACCTAAAAGCGAACTTAGAAAATTAGTTTATAAAAGTGGTGTTATTACTCTACTTCAAGATGGACTTGAAAAAGTAGTATCTGGAGAAACATCATTTTCAGAAATACTTAAAGCAGTCGATTTAGAAAATGATTTAGAACAATATGAAGATGACAACTTACAAAGCAGTTTAGATGATATAGAAAGAATGAAAAAGAATCAAAATGTACAAAGACCAATAGAAGAAAAACATGAAGACGCTTCTTTTGAAATACTTTCAAATAAGGAACCTGAAAAACAGACTGATAATATTAATGCAAATAATGATACTACTAATCAGAATAAATCAGAAATTGAATATTTTAACTTTTAAGAAACTTTAAATAGTTTCTTTTTTTATGAATATAATTTATTGGTGAAATTATGTTTCAAAATATTCAAAATAGAAGAATTAAATATATATTATTTATATCTTTATTAGTGTTTTTACTTATAATAATTAAAGTGTTTTATATACAAGTAATAGAATATAAAAAATTAAATAAACTTGCTAATGACTTATGGAGTAGAAATCTTACCGTAGCGGCAGATCGTGGAAAAATTCTTGATCGAAATGGAAAAGTAATTGTAGATAACTTTACTACTGCAAGTTTATACTTAGTACCAAATCAAATTATTAATAAAGAAGATACGGCTAAAAAACTATCAAATATATTAGGTAATGATTATAATGAAATGCTAAAACATGTTAGTAAAAAAACATCTATTGAAAGAGTTCATCCTGAAGGAAGAAACTTAAATTTTGAAACTGCTGATAAAATAAATAGCCTTAATTTAGATGGAGTTTATCTTCTTAAAGAAAGTAAAAGAAATTATTTATATGATAAAGTTTTATCTCATGTTATAGGTTTTACTGGTATCGATAATCAAGGACTTAGTGGATTAGAACTTAAGTATAATAAAGAATTAACTGGTATTAATGGAAGTATAAAATATTATAGTGATGGAAAAGGAAAAAGGCTTAATATTCCTGAAATATATGAAGAACCTATTAATGGTAAAGACATTTCCCTAACAATTGATTTAGATATACAGTTAGCACTTGAAAATGAACTTAATGAAGCATATAAAAAATATAGTGCTGAAGAAGCCATTGGAATAGTTATGAAAGCAAATACTGGTGAAGTACTTGCAATGAGCAGCATACCCTCTTTTAGCCCTTCTAATTATCAAAATTATAGTGCAGAGACAATTAACAGGAATTTAGCAATTTGGTCTAATTTTGAGCCAGGGAGCACTTTTAAAATAGTTACTCTTGCTAGTGCAATAAATGAAGGAAAAGTTAATATATTTGAAGATCATTATTATGATACAGGAAAAATAAAAGTTGGAGGTGCTACTCTACACTGCTGGAAAAGAAAAGGACATGGGAATCAAACATATGTACAAGTAGTAGAAAATTCATGTAACCCGGGATTCGTAAATTTAGGACTTAAACTTGGAAAAGATACTCTTTTTAATTATATAGATAGTTTTGGATTTGGTCATAAAACTGGAATTGATTTAAATGGTGAAGCAACTGGAATAATTTTTAAAAAAGATAAAATTGGTCCAGTAGAACTCGCAACTACTGCTTTTGGTCAAGGAATTAGTGTTACAGCCATACAACAAGTAACAGCTGTTTCTTCTATTGTTAATGGAGGAAATTTATATAAACCATATATAGTTTCAAGTGTTGGAAATGAAAAGAATAAACCAATTTTAAAAAAGGAAAATATTATAACAAAAGAAACTAGTGATTTAGTAAAATATGCTCTTGAAAGTGTTGTTGCTAATGGCAGTGGAAGAAATGCGTATATTGAAAACTATAGAATTGGTGGAAAAACTGGAACTGCTCAAAAAGTTGGAAATGATGGAAAATATATGCAAGGAAACTATGTTCTATCATTTATAGGATTTATGCCTGCAGATAATCCAGAATTTGTTATTTATATTGCTATCAATCATCCAAAAGGAGTAACACAATATGGCGGCGTTGTGAGTGCTCCAATTGCAAGAAATGTTTTAAAAAGTATTATTTCAATTTATAACTTAAAAGAAGATACAAGTGGTCTCCCAAAGTCATATAGATGGAATGATATAAAATATATAATGATTCCTAATGTAATTGGAATGTCAAAAAAAGAAGCAAAGAAAGCATTAAAAGGGTTCAATATGGAATTTGTAGGCAATGGAGATAAAGTAATTGATACATCGCCACAAGTTAATTCAAGAGTTAAAGAAAATTCAATTATTAAAGTTTTACTTAATTAAAAAGAAATGTTAATTCATTTAACATTTCTTTTATCATCTATGATTTCTAACAATTACAACTCCAGAGCCGCCATTTCCGCCAACACCGAAAT
>JAEEGL010625267.1_pt1 | contig 10636 bp, 4 predicted proteins | sample 9134231 | NCBI WGS metagenome assembly JAEEGL01 (sample SAMN16246548, study PRJNA631951) | gut metagenome | biome: gut microbiome; feature: rumen; material: fiber-attached | host: Bos | place: Iran: Karaj | collected 2018-10 | reverse complement strand
TCTGCGAACTGAACGCGCTCGATTTGCTTCGTGTCGAAGAATCCCTCCCAGCCGCCGATGCGGTCTTTCCGCAGCCCAAGGCTCTCATTGATTTCATCGGTGAACTTCTGCGCGGTCTTCTCGTCGGGCTGCGAATCCGCCTCGGCGAGATGATGCAGCGTAAGCCCCTCGTGGAACGTCATCTGGCCATAATCGACGACGCACACGTCATAGAAGTCATGAGGCAGTTTTGCAAACGTGGCGACCTTGCCGCCTTCCGTCATCACCGCCAGGCGCGGCTTGAAGTTCTGTCGTGCGTCCTCGTCAGTCCCGACACGTGACTTCCGCAGTTTTCGCGCCGACCAGCCGTAGGCGATCACCTTTCGCGTGCGGCTCGGCGTGGAGAACTTTATGACCAGGCCGCCCGAGGCGTCATCCACCTTGGTCATGTCCGCATAGAGATATGAACTGACGCGGACATCCTCCGTCGTCTTCTGCGCAAACAAGCCCGCGCACATCAGCAACATGAACACCTGGCAAAAACGCTTCATCATCATTGCCACCTCCGTCATTTACGCTTTGCGGCCTCTTTCGCCAACGGATGATTCGGATACGTCTCCGCGACTTTCTTGAAAAGCGCCTTCGCCTCCGTCCGCCGCCCCATCTTCTCATAGACATTCGCAAGCTCGAACTCGACGTCCGCAAGAAACGGCAGCTCCTTGTCGGCGTCGATCGCGCCCTTCAATTCGCCTTCCGCCCCGTCAAGCCAGCCGCGCGCCTCGAAATACTTCGCACGCGACAGGCTGAAACTGCCGTTTCCACGGTCGATCGGCGATTCCATCGACCACCGTTGAAGCGACTCGCGCGCCTCCATCAGCCGCCCTGCAGCAACGGCACGCTCCGCCGCCTCGTGCAATGCCGTGCCACGCACGGCGCTGCTCTTCTGCCCCGCGCCGAACCTCTTGCCTTCCAGAAGCTTCTGGAACTCGCTCGCCGCCTCCGCAATCTTTCCACCCTGCAACAGAATGTCCATCCGCAGGCTCCCCTGCGCTTTCGGCGACAGCTTGCCGCCATACGTATTCAGCCAGCTTTCAGCCAAATGCGTGTCCCGCAAGCCGAAAATCGCCGCCTCGACCGCCTCTGGGACAAGCCAGTCGCGCTCCTCGCTGCGGCTGTCCTTAAGCAGTTTCGCGTATGAGTCCTTCGCGGCGGCGGCCATCGGCGCCTTCTGCCCGCCGTTGAGCCCTGCGCGCGCCAAACAGAGCAACGCCTCGCGGCGTTCATCCGCCTTGCCCTTCTTCGTCTTCAGAAACGCCTGCGCGGCAGGCACCCACAGCGGATGGCAGTCGCGCCAGCGCAAGAAATTCAAGATTGCAAGCAACGCACCTGAATCAGTCATCTTGTCGACGCCCTGCTTTTCGAGAATCGCCGCGTAGGCGTTGAAATCCTTTGCGTTCGCGGCCTGTTTCCGCGCAGGTGGAGCGTTCATAGGAAACATGACCGAGCCTTCCGCCTTCGCGCGCTTGACCGTCACCTTGACGGGCACCGCGGACAATTCAGAGAAGAGCCGCGTGATTTTCGCGCCCTTCATCGTCACGCCATCGTCGAATTCCCACACGGCCTCCTGGCCGCTGAAGGTCGAAAGCTCCGTTTCCGTCAGCGAACAGTCCTCCAGTTCCATGTAGGATTTATGAGTGTACGAAAACGCAGGCACGCCGACATTCTTGTTGTGCGCCTCGACATGCTTCAACGCCGTTCGCCCGCCTTGGACGAAATCACTTCCCTGCACGAACAGCACAGAGGCGACTGCCTTCCCGTTCATCACCGCACGACCGAGCGCGACGCCGAACACCCTCGGCGGCTCCGTCTCACGCGAAAACGCGACGAGCTTCAAATCATGCGTTCCAGCCTTCAGCTCGATGTCCTTGTGGACTGCGCCGCGCAGGTTCGCATAGACATTATTGTTCTTCGTTCCGTCAATCTCAAGTTTTCCGTCAATGTAAAGATATGCGGGGCAACTGGATGCAACGAACAGCGTCCGAACACCAGCCTTCGGGACGACGTACCGCCCCTCGAACACCATGATGAAGTTCTTCCGCGAATCAATCGTATTGGCGACCTCGCCGATTTTGTCGACGACTTTCTTTCCGACGGGCTTGGACAGCCCCAGCTGCCGTTCGGCCTGCGCGACGCTTCGAATCGTGTCCTTCGGCTCGGGATACGTCCGCAGCTCGCACGTCAGCGGCGCCTCGAAAGCCGGCATTTTCGGCGCGTTGGTCTTCGAGCCAAAATAGGCGTAGATTTCCTTGGATGAATCATTGGGCCGCGCCAGCACGAGGCACGCGCCAGGCCCGCTCCTCCCCAGATGCACGCGCTGAAGCTGCCTGCCGTTTTCGTCATAGCAGTAGACATCCTTGCCGTCAGGCTCGCCAATGCCGCAGAGGGGGACTTCGATGACGACGCCGCACTGCGGGTTGTTCGTCTTCCCCTTGATGTCAAATACGGCGCGGTAAGGCGAATTGCTGTGATGCCATGAAACGTCCTTGGCGAAAAAAGCAGTGCACGCAAGAAGCGCCAGCAGGATGGACAATCGTTTCATTCGCATGATGAAGCCCCTTGCGCGTTATACGGCTATTTTTCCGTCGGCACGACGATACCGCGCATGATGATGTTCTGGCAGAAGAGGAAAATCAGGAACGTCGGTATGGCGGCAATGACCAGCGACGCATAGACGACCGCCTGGCCATAGTTCTGCTGCATTTCATACAGCCAGACCATTATCGTCCACATCTTCCTGTCCTGGCAGATGACGAACGCATACATGAACGCCGCGTAGGAGGACATGAAGGCATTGAGCGCGATGACCGCCAGAATCGGCTTGGAAAGGCCCATGGTGATCTGCCAGAAAAGCGTCCACTCGTTGGCACCGTCCAGCTGCGCGCTTTCATAAAGCTCCTGCGGCAGAGAGTCGAAGAAACCCTTGAGCAGGAAGATGGAATAGCCGTTCGCCATGCCTGGCAGAATCAGCGCCCAGAAGGTGTTGAGCATGTTGAACTGCCGCAGCATGATGAAGTTCGGGATGCCCGTGACCATCGGCGGGAACGCCATCGTGCACATGAGGAACAGCAGTATCTTGTACGTCGAAGGCATGCGGTAGCGGCTCATCGCGTAGGCAGCCAGAGGATTGACAAGCAATGCGACAAGGATGCTCAGACCGCAGAAAATAATGGTGTTCAGAATGCCGCGGCCATGGAACAGTATGTACTGGAAAACCGTCTTGTAGTTGCGCGTGACGAACTCCATGCGAAGGTCGCCGATATGGTCGTCCAGATACTTGAGATGGGAGTCCTTCTGCATCACTTCAATGTCATCGGGCGTCTTCCAGTTGGCACCAAAAGCCTTGTTCGCGGCTTCAATCGAGCCGTATGTGGCCATCATCCAGTCCTGGAAACGCGTATCGACGCTGTGGATAATCAACGATGACGCAGGCGCGCAATGGTATACGCCGCGTTCGTCCTTGTAGCCCGTGAGAAAGCCGTTCCAGTCCGAGCTTGCAAAGCCCTCGAACGGCGGCTCGTCCTCCAGCGGAATCTCCGCGAACGACGCATAATGCGTCCCGACAGCCGTGTTGAACTCCGCGATGGCGCCATGATACTGCTTCTCAAGGCGGCTGCGTTCCGCAGCCACGTCGCAAACATAGATCGGCACCTGCTCGAGAGACTTGTATTCCGTCAGATAGCGCTTGTTCAGAACATCCAGACCGACGGCCCCCGCTTCGTCCGGATATTTTGCGCGGAGGTACTTCTGGAAATCCGCAAGCGCCGTCGCATCGACCCGAATCCATGCGCTGCACAGCACTTCCCGCACGAACCGCTCCCATTCCGCCTTGGCTAGCCCTTCCGCGGGGCAGCGCCTCGGCAGCGGCACGTCCTTCCAGTCCGCGTATGACGCCTTATGGTCATAATTGTACCGCTCAAGCCCCGAACGGACGACGCCGTCGGCGCCCTTGATTTTCGACGAATACTGCGCCCGCAGGAACAGCCGTGTAAAATATCCGCGGATATTGAAATAAGTCCGCATGCCTATGGGCGACTCCGCCATGAGCTTGTACACTTCCCGAGAGAAGGGCGTGTCCTGCGGCCTGTTCCGTCGCGCAAGCATGATGATGTCGCCGACGTTGATCGAGTTCCAGCTGAGAAACTCGGTCATCAGCATTCGGTTGGCGACCGACAGGTCGCCGTCGAATTTCTTCTCCAGGCGGTTGGTCAGTTCGCGGAGCCCGCTTGGAATCGTCTTGCTGCTCGGCGTGTAGAGATATCCCATGCAGAAGGCATACGCGGGCATCGGCGTCTCGTTGACAAAAGCCTCCCATGCCTCCGCGCGCTTCAAGTCACTGGCAGGGATGTCCCCCATCGTGTCGAAGGAGAAATGCTGCTCGTTGTAGGCGTATTTCATCTTCCCGAGGCTTTCGTTGAAAAGCCCCTCAAGATGCTTCGACGCCATCCAGTCGCGGTCGTAGAGGAACCGCGGATACATGTCGAAGTACCTGATGTCCATCGCGCTCTTCGTGCTGCCAGAAATCATCAGCATGAACGGGTAGATCATCGTCGCCCCGCCGATGATGAGGAACGCATACATGCCGAAAAACAGCGCGCGGACTTTCGTCTGCTTTCTGCCTATGGTGGATATAATGCTCATGGTGATAAGATGGTTGTAGCGGCGGCGTCCTTGCCGTCGGGTTGATTCTTCGGTTACTTCTTTCCAGTATTCGCCTTGAACTCGATTTTCGACAGGATCTGCAGCTGATAGACGGTGAATCCAATCAGCATGAACCCCAGCATCCAGGCCATCGCCGTCGCGGGGCCGAATTTCAGATAGAGATACGCCTTGTAGAAGATGTGGAGTTCGGCGACCTCCGTGCCCTTTGCGCCGCCGGTCATCGCAAGGATGAACGCGGATGACGCCCATGAATGGATGAACACGCCGACGAACTGGATGATCAGCAGCGGCTTCAGCATCGGAATCACGACAAACAGGATTTTGGCGATGAAGGTCGCGCCGTCGATGTCGGAAGCCTCGTAGAAGTCGTCCGAGATGCCCTTGAGCGCGGCAAGATAGATGAGGCAGCCAGGTCCCATGCCCGCCCAGACCATCGGGATGACGCAGCAGAGCATCGCGGTGTCGGAATCGTCAAGCCAGGAGTATGGATTGACCATGCTATAGAACAGCCTCAGGAAATATTTCATGGGCGCGTATGCGTCATGCGTAATCGCGTAGGAGATGCTCAGCAGCGCGATGCCGATAATCAACAATACACCCCACTGAATCGAGATTGAACGCTTCCCTTTGCGCCAGGCGCGCGCTGACAACAGCAGTATGCCGACGCCAACCGCCAGAACCGCCGTGTAGAACTTGATGATCCACGCCTGGAGCACGTCGTTCGCGGGGTCCTTCACGTCCGATGTCAGAATCGGCCAGGCGAATTTGGAGAAGAACCAGAAGAGCGCGACGCCCACAAGGAGACACGCTATGCTCGCAAGCGTGTTCCCGTGCAGGAACAGCCGTTTCGAGAAGAAGAACATGATGAAGAAGAAAAGCAGCCCGAGGAAGATGTACACGAACGACGGCAGCCGCAGCATGATCGCGTTGAGGACGCCCGATTCATCATTGGCGTAGAAAGACCGCCAGAGGAATATCACGACGAGGCCCGTGATGACCGCTGGGAGGTAGAATATCGTTCGGAACAGAATCTTTCCGACGGGGATTTCCTGCAAGAGAACCGCGAGGATGACAGGCGGCAGGAAGGTCAGCATGACGACAAGGAAGCAGTAGCGGAGGCTGTTGTAGATGGCCATCCACCAGTCGCCGTCCCACAGCATGTTGGCGAAATTGTCCAGCCAGACGAATTTCGATGCGCCGATGATTCTGTAGTCCTGGAGCGCCATCAGCGAACCGATGCACAGCGGTATGTATTTCCAGATAAGGATGGAGAGCAGCGCGGGCAGCAGAATCAGATATGCCGTGCGGTATTTCCTGAAGCCCCAGCGGACTTCCTCCATGCCCTCGATCTTCTCTGGCGAAAACACCTTGACGATTTTGCGGAAGACCAGCGAGAACGCGATGACGATCGCGAGGAAGACCGCGCCAGCCGCTGAACGGCGCTTCAGGAGCTCCGCGTCCGACAACGTGCCGAGCATCTTCTCCTTCGTCAGCACGACGCCGTTGTGAAGCGCCGCCTTGAGCATTTTCTTGCGGATTTCCAGTTCGGGGACCACCTGCCCCGCCGCCTGACGCTCCAGCGCCTTTTCCATTTTCTCGCGGTCGTTGAGCGGCAGTTCGCCCTTGCGTGCCAATTCGTCGGTTTCGTTCATCGGCCGCGTCATCTGGAAATAGACAAGCTGGCAGTTCTGCCCGTATGGCTCGGGCTTGCCCGTGTCGATGGCGATCTCGAACGTCTCCTTCCAGCCTTCCGGCGCGAGTCTCACGAGGTCATTGTAGCCGAAACGCTCAAGGTAGTCTGGATTGACATACTGCCCGAGGCCGCCTTCGACCATGATGCGCGTGAAGATGCCGACTGCTTCCTCCGATTCGCAGAATTTGAGGTACTCCCAGGCCGCGTCCCGCACGACGGGATTGGTGCAGCCCGAGAATATGCCGCGCATTCGCGCGTTGATTTCGCCGCCGCGGTGGCGGACGCCGTTCTTGTCTGGATACCCCAGCGGCACCGCGACCATGCCGACGAGGTCGGGGTTGATTGTCTGGAAGACGCGTTCATCGATGTACGCGGGATAGAATCCGATCTGGCCAAGCTCCCACTTTTTCGCGTCCTCGGACTCCTTCGTGGCGTAGCCGTAGCGGTCGCGTCCGTCCTCGTCGACCCAGTGCTCCGCGGTAAGCCGCAGATAGAAGTCGAGAGCGGTCGTCGCCTCGTCCGAATCGAAGCAGACATTCCACTTGTCCGAGGCGGCGTCATAGACCATTGCATCCCCGCCCGCGGACCACAGGAAGGTCACCCAGTACCAGCTCTCGGACGGCCCTTTGCCCAGCCGAATTCCGTAGATTCCCTCCTTGGGATTGGTCAGCGCCCTGCAGTAGTCGAAAAGATTCTCCCACGTCCAGTTGTTCTGCGGTTCGGGCAGGCCGTATTTTGCAAGCAGGTCCTTGCGGTACAGGAAGACCTTGCCCAAAAGGCCGCCGTTCGGAACAGTCCACACGTGCTTCTCGCCGTCCGCGCCCTTGCGGTTGACGACTTCCATCACCTGCTTGCTGTAGATGAAGTTGCGCTCCTCCTCCGTCAGCCCTGCATAATAGCCGTCCTCTGGCTTGTCCAACGGATAGAGGAAGCCTTCGCGGATATACGTATCCGACTGGCGGAAATTCACATAGATGATGTCTGGCGAGACACCGCCCGCAATCGCCATCAGGGGCCCCGAGTCACCACTCGTCCCCGTAATCTGAATACCGCTCGAACTGGAGAGTTCGAGCTGCACGTTCGCCCAGTCGAAATCGCCGTACTTCTCCTTGTCCGCCTCGTATTTCTTGCGGTATTTCTTCTCGAAAATCTCTGGGAAGCGCTTCAGGAACGTGTTCATGATCGCGACCTGCGACCTCGCGTGTGTATCGACTGCCGTCGCGTTCGGCAATGAGAAGCAGACCACGTTGATGATCGTGCCGTCCTTTTCAACGCCGTCCTCCCCGACGATTTTGCCTTTATAGACCTTTCCGCCGCCAAACAGACAGGGCGTTAACGCAAGCAGCAACAGTAACAAACATGCTTTCAGTTTCATATCTGGATACCCTCTTGTGGAACAGAGCAAAGAAACAAGATTCCTTGTCACTCAATAAAGCATCAACGTTATTTTCCCTAAATTAAAGTGCAAACACCAAATTGTCAAAGCCCATAACACCTTTTTTGGCAAAAAACTTGTGTTCAGAGTTTTTTGTCAGGGCTCTTGATGCTAAATATCGATGATCTTCACAGACATTTGGTCAAGCCTGATGTCTCCCAAATCGATGGTATCATTGCCATTGAGACATATTTTCACACGTGGCGTCCTTACGCTGGTGGTGAGGTTCAGCAGCCAGAGATGATGCTCCTTCAGAATCGGAAACATCCAATAGTCGTCCGTATAGACATGGCGAACCACACCCATTTGGGAAAGGATACTCTCCACGGCCAGGTTCTGTTCATGTTGTGTATGCCACCAATACGCGCCAAGCAAAGCGAATTGCGCGCCATTCGCAAAGTTTTTCAACCAGGCTGCTGTCGTGCCAGACAGATTGTCGACGCCGATTATTTCTGCATTTTCGGGCAATTTTACCGTTGGGTAGAAGCCCAGGCCGCAGGCAAAGTTGTCAATGCCCGCCACGGTGAGATATGCATCCCTCAGCTTGCATCCGCTTGCAGCGCCCAGATAATCCGCCAGAATCGTGCAAGACTCCAGGTTCTCGTCATAGCGTGGAAGCACTGGCAGACACAATATGCGCCCTCCCTTCTCCAGAAAAGCAACAGCCTTCTTCTGATCCGAGGAAGACATGATTCCGCAGGATGGCAGGATGAGAGGCAGCCTGACATCTGCAGTCTCCCAGCTGCAGCCTATGTTCTGGATTCCGCTTGACAAAAGAGTCGTGCCAATGCCTCGCTGTATGAACCAAGGGAGAGTACTGGGTTCCACGCAGGCGTTGTCGTCCAGATTTCCCCAAAGGTAATTGACATCCATGCACTCCAGTGGAATGAATGTCTGCACCTCGGCAATCAGATTTTCAGTAAGCACATCTGGCTTTTCGGCAAGCAGCCTTCCTATTTTCCTCAGCACCTCGTAGCCCTGCCTGGGCGAGCCATCCGGTCCAATTGGCGCGCAGAAGTCATAGTTATCGCTGAAGCGCCCTTCGCCCTTGACGTTTGGACCGCCCGCGAGGATGTAACCATTGAATCCCTGCATTCCCATGGCAAGATGCATCTTGAGATTCGCCTCAAAATCCTCTGGACAGCAAGGAGGCCAGTCCGCGTATGTTCCAAACTGGAACTCAAGCACGGAGGGCGGATTCTTCAGCAGCCGTAGAATTTGCATTGAAAGCCAAAAGCGCATGAATATCTGGGGTGTGGGGTTGTTCTGAGGAAACTCCTGGCCCAGGGTATAGTAGTGATCGCTTCCCAGGAGCAGTCTGTTGCCATATTCCTCCTTGATGTTCTTGAAATATGTGTTCATGCCTGCATTACCGGCGTTTATGCAGTACAGATTGCCAGCGCCATTCTTCTCAAACAGTCCCAAAAGCCAGCGGATGTACTCGTCCCCGCACTGCGTGTAAAAGTCAAACCAGTCCTTGTTCCAGAGCCATCTGGCGTGTCCTGAGGCTGGTTCGTCCTGGGGCGTAAAATCTGTAAAGTAGTGGTGTCTCGTGCCATAGCGTCTATTGACCTCATCCACTGTTCCAAAACGCTTTTTCAAAAAGAGGGGATAGCGCCCGTCCTGCTGCCCGAACTGTGCGTATGCAGGGTTGAAATCGTAGTCGCCATTCCACATCTGGAGGCCGTATATCTCATTGTCTGGCTGAAGCATGACCACAGGGCCTCCATTGACTGAACTATATTTGGCGATTATGGAGCAGAGTCTGTCCATATATTGCTGCACCTTCTCCATAAACACAGGGTGCAGATAGGTCACAACTGCTCCTTTTCGGATATACTCGCCCTTGCGGTTCAAGGCATGTATTTCAGGATACTTCTCAACAAGCCAGCCAGGAAGCCCACCATGCCTGAATTCTGAATAGACGTATGGTCCCGGACGCAGAATCACGCCAAGCCCGACTTCAGCCGCAGTTTCCAGATATTCGCTTATGTCGGTTATGCCGTCTCCCTCGTCAAAACGGAAAATGCCTTCCTCTGGCTCGTGAACAAGCCATGGGCAATATGTTCCAATGCAGTTGCCTCCAGCATCCTTCCACAACTCCATCGTGCTTTTCCATGTCTTCTTCGGTGCCCTGAAATATGGAACCTCGCCACTTGCAAGCTCACATCTTCTCCCATCAATGTAAAAAGCGCTTTCTGTGATCTTCAACTTCATTGTTTTTCCCAAATAGTTTCACAACCACCCATAACTAAAAAAAAGCCATATAGGCAGACATAGGATATCCCATGAACCTACAATAGACTATAATGCACCACCATTTTTAAATTGCAAGATAGACACCCGTTAATTTTATCATCCGTCATGACTTTGCAACTTGAGGACGCAAAGGAAACTGCAAAAGCCTGCTTTCGGTTCAGAGTGGGACAGGCCTGCTTTTAGGGCAAAAACTTGAAACCACTTTCAATACTATTATAATAATATCCAAGAAAGATTTGGAGGTCGATTATATACCTTTGAGTCACCATCAGTCATGTCATTAGAAAAGGATTCTGTCATGGTCAATAGTACACATCCACAAGCAGGCAGCAAAGTTATGAACTCGAATACGCAAATAGAAACAATTGAGGAGAATGAAAAGCCATCCCCCCTTACGCAACCAGGCGTCTGCCTGACGTTCGATGACAGGAACGTCGACGACTGGGAGGCCATGCTTCCTGTTTTTGGGAAATACGGCGCTCACGTGACATTCTTCATCAACGGCCCCATCACGGAGGACATCGCCGCGCGCCTTAAAGCCATTGAGGCGG
>JAEEGL010379029.1_pt1 | contig 10636 bp, 12 predicted proteins | sample 9134231 | NCBI WGS metagenome assembly JAEEGL01 (sample SAMN16246548, study PRJNA631951) | gut metagenome | biome: gut microbiome; feature: rumen; material: fiber-attached | host: Bos | place: Iran: Karaj | collected 2018-10 | reverse complement strand
TTCTTGCGCTGGGCTTTCTGCTGTGGGGCTGCCCGTCCTGCCTGGCCGAGGGGCTCGTGGAGCAAACCGCCGGTGAGGCAGGCTTGTCCGCGCTGGAAGAGGGGCTTGAGGGAACTGCAAGCCAAATTGCCGGAGAGCTGCCGATGAACGGCAGCTATGACACGCAAGGCGCGCTCTCACGGCTCTGGGAATACGTGCGCCGGGAGCTGACCGAGCAGTTTCACGCGCAGTTCGTCTTTGCCCTGCGCCTGGCGGCGCTTCCGTTTCTGTGCGCGCTGGCGGATGCGGTGACCGAGAGCAGAGCCTCGCGGGAGGCCATCTCTCTCGCTGCCTGCTGCGCGGCGTCCGTTTGGCTGGCCGGGGATTGGGACAGCGGTATTGCACAGGCGATGGATACGCTGGAGAGCCTTTCCGATTACTCAAGAGCCGCGCTGCCGGTCGTCTATACCGCGGCGGCAGCCGCCGGGGGAGTCAGCTCGGCGCCTCTCAAATACGCGGCGAGCTGTCTTGCCATCGAAGTGATGATGACGGCCTCCCGCCGCCTGGTGCTGCCCCTGATCCGCTGTTATCTCGCACTCGCGCTCTGCGGCTGCGTTTGTGAAAACAGTCTGGTGGCAGCCGTCGGACGGCTCGTGAAATTTCTGGCCGTTACGGTCATGAGCGCGGTGACGGCGGGCTTTTGCCTGTATGTGGGGGTAACGGGGCTTGTGGCGGGCAGTACGGATGCGGCGGCGGTGAAAGCGGCGCGGACGGTCATCGCGGGCGTCCTGCCTGTGGTCGGCGGGATTTTGTCTGACTCGGCAGCTTCGCTGCTCGCCGCCGCCGGTGTGGTCAGGAGCACGGCCGGCGTGTTTGCGCTCATCGCACTGTGTGCCCTCTGCGCAGGCCCCCTTATCTTCCTGCTGCTGAAAATGCTGTTTCTGCGCGCGGCTGCGACGCTTGCGGAGCTCCTGCCCGGCGGGCGGCTGTCAAAGCTGCTTGAACAGCTCGGAACGGTGTTCGCCATGCTGCTCGGCCTGCTCGGTAGCAGCGGCGTGATGCTCTTTTTCTCACTGATGGCCGGTATGAAGGCGGTGGTAACGGGATGATGCAGCCTCTCAACGGCTTCTGTGTGCTGGCCGTATTCTGCGGGGCGGCGCTGCGTCTTGCGCCGGAGGGAACGGTACGGCGCGTCATGAGCGTTCTGGTGTCCGCGATCCTGCTGCTGCAGCTCTTTGCCGGCATCGGCCTTGAAGACCTGGAGTCCATCCCGGCAGACCTCGGGAGGATCCGGGAGGCAGAACAGCGCTTCCGGCAGGAGAGCGGGGAGCTGCGGGAGCGTCTTGACCGGCTTGTCATAGAGGAGGAGCTTCGCACATATATTCAGAACAAAGCGGAGCAGCACGGCGTGCAGATCTCCGAGGTGGAGCTGGAGCTACGCTGGCAGACGGAAGGCTACTGGCTTCCGTGGTCGCTGAAGGTGGTTGCCGGGGGGACGGAGCGGGATTTTGCGCCGCTGCTGCGCGAGCTGTCAGCGGAGCTGGGGATCCCGGAGGAAAGACTGCGGTGGTGCGCGGATGACGGACTGGAAGAATCTTCTCAAGCAACTGGATAAGGCGAAGTACCCGCTTCTCGTGCTGCTGATCGGCGTGCTGCTGATGCTTCTGCCGGGCAGCATCCGTTCGCCGACAGACGGAAGCGGGGAGAGAGACCCCTTTGAGGCGCTGCTGTCCCGCGTAGACGGGGTGGGGGAGAGCCTGCTCGCTGTCTCTGACGACGGCGTGGTGATCGTCTGCGAAGGTGCGGAGGACCCCGCCGTCCGTCTCTCGCTCCTGCAGGCCGTTCGGTCCTATACCGGCTTTACTTCAGATCATATCACGATATTAAAAATGTCGGAGCATGGAAGGGGAGGATAAATCCATGAAAAACAGGAAAAGAAATCTTACGATGACAGCGGTACTGCTTTTCGTCTGCGCGGCGGTGGCGCTCAACTGGTCGTACAACAAGCGCTGGGGAAAGCCGGACGCGGAGATGGTACTGGCTGAGGACAGCGCCATGACGAAAGCAAACGCCGAGAGCAAGGAAAAGACGCCTGCCACGGCATCGGAGTATTTTGCGGAGGCAAGACTGACCCGGCAGGTCTCCCGGGACGAGGCGCTGCAGCTTCTGCAGGCCGCGGCGACAGCCGAGACGGCCTCTCAGGAGACCATTGACGGCGCGGTGAACGCGATCTCCGCGATGGCGACCAGCTCCATGAAGGAAGCCCAGATCGAAAACCTGCTGATTGCCAAGGATTTTGACGACTGCGTCGTATACATCGGCAACGGCGCGATCACTGTCGCGGTCCCGGCGCCCATGGAGGGGCTGAGCGAAGAGGCGGTCGCCCGCGTGACCGATATCATCTGCAGCGAGACGGAATATGCGGCGGCTCAGCTCAATATTATCGAGGTTCGTGCGTAAAAACGCCCGGCGGATCCGGAAAAGATCTGCCGGGCTTCTTCTTTTGCAAGAGAAATGCAAAAGTTTGCAAAAGTTTGCAAAAGTTTGCGGGGAAAGGCTTTCTTTTTTTTGCATATCGTGATAAAATACTCTGACTACGATTAGGAGGCATCTTTATGGCTGAAAATTACATCACCTGCCAGGAAGAAAACGGCAGCATCAATATTTCCGAAGACGTGATCGCGGGTATGGTACGCTCGGCCGTTCTCGAGGTCGAGGGCGTTGCCGGGCTCTCCACGACCGCCGGGGCCGAGATTGCCGAGCTGATCGGCATCAAAACGCTGACGCGCGGCGTGAAGGTGCAGTTCCTCAACGAAAAGGTGATCGTCGATATCATCATCACCGTCGCATACGGCAGCAACATCGTGAACGTGGCGCGCAGCGTACAGGAGAAGGTGGTCAACACTGTTTCCGCCGCCACCGGCATCCAGCAGGCGGAGGTCAACGTCCACGTTTCCGGCATCGCGTTCGACAAGTGATCAGGCGGAGGACAGACAGATGACAAGAACCGCAGCCAGAGAAATCGCCATTCAGCTTTGCTTCGCCGCGGCCTCGGCCGATCTGGAGCCCGGCGAACTGGCCGAGCGCTTTTTCGACCGGGCGTATTATGAGAGCCTGGGTGAGGAGCAGGAGCTGTTCCGGGAATATCCGGACGCGGATCAGATGGCGTATATCCTGCGTCTGACAAGCCTTGCGTCTGAGCACCGGGCGGAGATCGACGCGCTCATCGAGCGCTATGCGAAGGGCTGGCGCATCGAGCGTATCTCCCGCACGGCGCTCGCCGTGCTCCGCTGCGCCGTCTGTGAGATCTTCTACATGGAAGATATCCCCAACGCCGCCGCCATCAACGAAGCGGTCGAGCTCTGCAAGGGCTATGACGGGCCGGACACGGTATCCTTCGTCAACGGCGTGCTGGGCGGCATCATGCGCGGCGAGCTGGGGGAAACCAGCCCCGCCGAAGCGCCCGCGCAGGAATAAGCGATGGAGAGACAGGCGCTTTCCGTCACCGAGCTCAACAACCGCATCAAAGGCCTGCTGGATCTCGACCCCATGCTGGCGGACGTCTGCGTGCGCGGTGAGCTCTCCAATTACAAGATCTACCCCTCCGGGCACCACTATTTTACGCTTAAGGACAGCGAGAGCAGCCTGCGTTGCGTGATGTTCAAAGGCAGCGCCGCAAAGCTCCGCTTTCGTCCGGAAAGCGGGATGAGCGTCACGGCCTTCGGCCGCGTTTCCGTCTATCCGCGCGACGGCGCGTATCAGCTTTACTGCAGCGCACTGCAGCCTGAGGGGGCGGGCGATCTGCAGGTCGCCTTTGAGCAGCTCAAGGCAAAGCTCGCGGCCGAAGGCCTTTTCGACCGCAGCCACAAGAAGCCTCTGCCCGCCTTTCCGGAAAAGATCGCGATCGTTACCTCCTCCGCAGGTGCGGCCGTCCACGACATGATCCGTATCCTCGGCCACCGCTGGCCGATGACGAAGGTCGTGCTGCTGCCCGTACGGGTACAGGGCGTGGAGGCGCCGCCCGAAATTGCCGGCGCCATCCGCTACGCAAACGAGTTTCAGGTGGCGGACTTGATCATCACCGGGCGCGGCGGCGGGTCGATCGAAGACCTCTGGGCCTTCAACGACGAGCGCGTCGCCCGCGCGATCTATGATTCCGGGATCCCCGTGATTTCGGCCGTGGGGCATGAGCCGGACGTGACCATCTCCGACTACGTGGCAGACGCGCGCGCGTCCACCCCTTCCAACGCGGCGGAGATTGCCGTGCCCGACCAACACGAGCTGCGCGACGCGCTGGACCATCTGGACATCCGTTCCCGCCAGGCGATGCAGAAAAAGCTCTCGCAGCTTTCGCAGAAGCTCGCCGCCCTCGCAGAAAAAAGGGTGCTGACCGATCCGAGCGTATACATCGACAACCGCAGGATGGAGCTCGATCACATGCGCGACCGGCTCTCCGCCTCGGCGGAGCGCAAGGTCTCCGCGGGCAGGCAGGAGTTTGTACGGCTCGCCTCCGCCCTTGACGCCATGAGTCCGCTCCGGGTCCTGAAAAGGGGTTACAGCATCACCGAGGACGGCGCGGGAAACAGCGTCAAAAGCGCCTCCCAACTCAAAAAGGGCGACCGGGTGCGTCTGCGCTTTGCCGACGGCGGAGCGGACTGCACCGTGGATTGCGTAACAGAAGGAGATTGAACCATGGCGGCAAAAAAGCTGAATTTCGAGCAGTCGCTTGCACGGCTGGACGAGATCGTACGGCACCTGGAAAAGGGCGACCTTCCCCTGAGCGATTCTCTCAGGCTCTTTGAAGAAGGGACTGCGCTGCTCTCGTCCGCGAGCAGGATGCTCGACGAAGCGGAGCAGAAGGTCGTCAAGCTCCGCAAAGGCGCCGACCGACAGCCGGAAGAGCTTCCCTTTGAGGAGGAATAAAATGACGGCAAAAGAATATAAAGAAACCGTCGACGCTGCGCTGGAGCAGTATTTTCACGCTGAGAGCTTTCCTTTTGCCGGCCTCGCCGAATCCATGCGATACAGCCTTCTCGCCGGCGGCAAGCGGATCAGGCCCATGCTGGTGCTGGAATTCTGCCGTATCTCCGGGGGCGACATGAAAGCGGCGCTGCCGGTGGCCTGCGCGGTGGAGATGCTGCACACTTACAGCCTGATCCACGACGACCTTCCCTGTATGGACAACGACGATCTGCGGCGCGGAAGGCCGACCAACCACAAGGTTTTCGGGGAATGCATCGCCACGCTCGCCGGCGACTGCCTGCAGGCGGAGGCGTTCGGTACCATCCTGAGCTCTGCGCTCCCGCCCGAACGGAAGGCGGCCTGCGCCGGGATCCTTGCCGGCGCGGCCGGGCTGGACGGGATCTGCGGCGGACAGTATATGGACATGGTCTGGGAAGGCCGGGCGCTCCGTTTTGAGCAGCTCAACGACATCAACAACCGCAAGACCTCTGCGCTTCTGATTGCCGCCTGCCAGATGGGCGTTGCCGCCGCGGGCGGGAGCGGGGAGATGCTGGACTGCGCGGCGCGCTATGCCGCCGCCGTCGGTCTCGCTTTCCAGATCCGCGACGATATGCTGGATGTGCTCTCGACCGAACAGGAGCTCGGCAAGCCCATCGGCTCCGATGCGCAGGAGCAGAAAAATACATTCATGGCTCTCTATGGGGAAACAAAATGCGCCGAGATGGTCCGTAAGCTGACCGAGGCGGCCAAGACGGCTTTGAAAGAAGGCGGCTTTGACGATGTGAGTTTCCTCTGCGATCTGGCGGACGCCATGGCGGTCAGACGCAGCTGACAGGAGCCGGATGGGAGCTTTTGTGGGAATCATAGAGAAAATACAATCATCCAACGATATCAAAAAACTGAGTCCGGAAGAGCTGGAGCCCCTGTGCAGCGAGCTGCGCGCGTTCCTGATCGAGAATGTCTCAAAGACCGGAGGCCACCTCGCCTCCAATCTGGGCGCTGTCGAGCTGACTGTCGCGCTGCACCGCGTCTACAATACCGCGGAAGACCGCCTGATCTTTGACGTCGGGCACCAGTGCTACGTGCACAAGATCATCACCGGACGGCGGGACCGCTTCTCCACGCTCAGGCAGTACGGCGGTATCTCGGGCTTCCCGAAGCCCTATGAGAGCGAGGACGACGCCTTCATCGCAGGGCACGCCTCCAACTCTGTCTCCGTCGCGCTCGGCATGGCGAAGGCGCGGACGCTGCTGCATAAAAAATATGACGTGATCGCCTTTATCGGCGACGGGGCTCTGACGGGCGGGCTGTCCTACGAGGGACTCGTCTCCGCCGCGGCAAGCGGAGAGCCTATCGTCATCCTGATCAACGACAACAATATGTCCATCGACCCGAACGTCGGCGGCACGGCGAGTCTGCTGCAGAAGCTGCGTATCAAGCCCAGCTATATCCGCTTCAAGCAGGGATATCGCGAGCTGTTTTCCTACATGCCGTCGCTCTATTCCTTTAACCATCGGGCAAAGGAATGGGTCAAGGGCAAGATCCTGCCGGAAAATATGTTTTCCGCGATGGGATATGAATATATCGGCCCTGTGGACGGACACGACGTCCATATGGTCGAGCGCGTCCTGCGCTGGGCACGGGATATGAAGAAGCCCGTGATCGTCCACGCCGTGACGAAAAAAGGGAAAGGCTGCAGCTTTGCCGAAGAGCATCCGGAGCGATATCACGGCGTCGGCCCCTTTGATCCTGTGAGCGGTGAGATCTTCGGCGGGGGAGAATGCTTCTCCGAGGTCTTCGGAAAAACGCTCTGCGAACTTGCGGAAAAAGATGAGCGCATCGCCGCCGTCACCGCCGCCATGGCGTCCGGCACAGGCCTCGACCGCTTCGCCCTGCGCTTCCCGCAGCGCTTCTGCGACGTGGGCATCGCCGAGGGACACGCCGCGGCGATGGTCGCCGGCATGGCCAAGCAGGGGTTGATCCCCGTCTTTGCCGTCTATTCCAGCTTCCTGCAGAGAGCATACGACATGCTCATCCACGACGTTTCGCTGCAGAAGCTTCATGTGGTGTTCGGCGTGGACCGCGCGGGCCTCGTCGGGAGCGACGGGGAAACCCACCATGGCATCTATGACGTGAATTTCCTGCGCTCCGTACCCGGAATGACCGTGCTCTGCCCCGCAAGCTTCGGGGAACTGCGCGCCATGCTGGAGGAGGCCGTTACCCGCATCGAAGGCCCTGTCGCCATCCGCTACCCCAGAGGCGGCGAGGGCGATTACCGCGATGTCTGCACCGAGGATGAGCAGATCGTCCGGGAAGGGACGGATCTGACGGTCGTGTGCTACGGCATTATGATCAACGACGTGCTCAAGGCGGTCAGGCAGATGGAAGAGCAGGGGATCTCCGCCGAGGTCATCAAGCTCAACAAGATCACTTATGCCAAGTTCCCCAAGGTCTTCGCCTCTCTGGAAAAGACCGGCCGGCTGCTGATGCCGGAGGAAGTCTGCGCGATCGGCTGTGTGGGCAAGCATCTGCTCGCGCAGGCGAGCGAGTCCGGACTGCATCTTCAGGCCGCGCGGTTCCTGAATCTCGGGGACAACATCGTCTCTCACGGTTCGCGCCCGCAGCTCCTGTGCGACTTCGGCGCGGACGCGGACGCCATGGTGCGCGCAGCCGGGGAGATGTGCCGCCAATGAAGAAAGTGCGATTGGACCAGCTCGTTTTCGAGCAGGGCTTTACCGAAAGCCGGGAACGCGCCAAGACCACGATCATGAGCGGTCTGGTTTTTGTCAACGGCCAGCGGGTCGACAAGCCCGGCGCGTCCGTTGCCCCGGATGCGAAAATCGAGGTGCGCGGCGTGGCGCTGCCTTTCGTGAGCCGCGGCGGCTTCAAGCTTGACAAGGCGCTCAAGGTCTTTCCCGTGAATCCCGCGGGCAAGCTGTGCATTGACTGCGGCGCTTCTACCGGCGGCTTTACGGACGTGCTGCTGCAGCACGGCGCGGCAAAAGTCTATGCCGTGGACGTCGGATACGGGCAGCTCGCATGGAAGCTCAGGAACGATGAGCGCGTCGTGAATCTGGAGCGCACAAATCTGCGCTATGTGGACGAATCGCGGATCCCGGAACCGCTCGACCTTGCGGTAATGGACGTGTCGTTCATCTCCATCCGCCTGGTGCTGCCTGCGGTAAAGGCGCTGCTCAAGCCCGGCGCCGACTATATCTGCCTCATCAAACCGCAGTTCGAAGCGGGCCGCGATGAGGTCGGCAAGAAGGGCGTGGTGCGCGACCCGAAGGTACATGAGCAGGTCGTGCGAGGCATCGTTGAATTTGCGCGAGACATCGGCTTTTCCGTGATGGGTCTTGATTTTTCGCCCATCAAGGGGCCGGAAGGCAATATCGAATACATCTGCCATCTGAAAAACGGCGCATATGAAGCGCCGGAACCGGACGTGGCGGCTGTCGTCGCCGCATCCCACGAGAATCTGTGAGGTGTCCCTATGATCGCCATTTGCCCAAATCCCTTCCGCGATACCGACTTCGTGTATACCCGCCGGGCACGAAAGCTGCTGCAGGACGCGGGGTTTGCAACCGCTGTCTGCCCCGTCTTTGCCGACGAGGAGCCCAACCTGATCCCCGAGGATCTCCATCCCCGGAAAATCACGGAGGTCGCGTCCGCCTGCACGCTTGTGATCGTGATCGGCGGGGACGGCACGATCCTCTCGGTCGCAAGAGCCATGCACGCAGCGCAGATCCCGCTGCTGGGCGTCAACCTCGGGACCAAGGGCTTTATGGCGTATCTGGAACCGGAGGAACTCGGTGAGATCGTTCGCGCCGCAAGGGGGGAGACAAAAATCAGCAGGCGCATGATGCTGTCCGTTACGCTTGAGCGGGATGGCGAGGTCATTCACCGTGACCAGGCACTCAACGACGTAGTGCTCCACGGTTACGGCGACGTGATCCAGACTACCGCCTGGTGCAGCGGCGACATGATCACCAGACTCTCCGGCGACGGCATTATCCTTGCCACGCCTACCGGCTCCACCGGCTATTCCATGTCCGCCGGCGGACCGATCGTGGAACCTGATGCGGAAAACATCCTCATCAGCCCCATCTGCGCCCACACCATGGGCGCGCGCACCTTCGTGCTCGATCCGCAGCGTACCGTGAAAGTGAGAGCGGAGAAGCTGCACGGACGGAAGGCCTATCTTTCCGTAGACGGCTATTCCGTCGCCGACCTTGCCAACGGGGACGTCGTCACCGTTCAGCGGTCGGAGCACCAGATCCTTATGGCAGACCCCGGCTTGAAGAGCTTTTATGAGATAGCATACGAAAAATTAACTTGACGGAGGATAATCATGAAATCCGGCAGACAGAGCGAGATCCTGAAAATCATTTCCGAGCGTGACATCGAGACCCAGAACCAGCTTTTGCAGGCGCTTTCCGAGCGCGGCGTGAAAACGACGCAGGCCACCCTTTCGCGAGACATCAAGGATATGCGGCTTGTAAAGGAACTCGGTCCCAACGGCACTTATCGCTATGCGGCCGCCCGATCCGAAACGGAGAACTACGAAGAGCGGCTTAAGAAAATTTTCCGGGAGAGCATCTTGTCCTGTGATATTGCCCAGAATCTCCTCATTATCCGCACCCTGCCCGGCCTGGCCAACGGCGCTTGCTCCGCGATCGACGCCATGCACGTGGAAAACCTGGTGGGGACCCTGGCCGGCGACGATACCGCGTTTCTTGCGATGCGCGACGTCGAATCGGCAAAACACCTGTTCAGCGAGATCAAGATGCAGATTTGATTTGGAGTGACGCAGATGCTCAGTGAGCTGCACATCGAAAATATTGCCGTGATCGAGCGCTCGGATATCCGCTTTGAATCCGGGCTCAACGTTCTGACCGGTGAGACCGGCGCGGGCAAATCCATCGTCATCGACGCCATCGGCGCCGTCCTCGGCGATCGGGTGAGCCGGGAGCTGGTGCGCCGCGGCGCGCAAAAAGCGCAGGTCACGGCCGTTTTTGAAGACGTTGATGTCAATGCGTGGCTCCGGGAGAACGAGATCGACTGCGATGACGAGCTGATCCTCCAGCGGAGGATCGGCTCGGACGGCAAAAGCAGCTGCCGCGTCTGCGGTACGCCCGTTACGGCCGTGCAGCTTCGGGAGCTCGGCTCTCTTCTCGTGGACGTCCACGGCCAGAACGACGGCAGGCAGCTCATGGACGAGCGGCGCCATCGGGAGTACCTTGACCTTTTCGGGGGGCTTGAGGCTTCCCTTGCGAAGTATCAGAAAGAATACCTGCGATACCGGCAGATCTGCCGGGAGATCGAAAAGCTTTCGCTGGACGAGGTCGAAAAGGAACGCCTGAGCGAAAGCCTGCAGTACCAGATCCAAGAGCTGGAGCGCGCCGGGCTCAAAGCGGGGGAGAAGGACGGGCTGGTCGCCCGCAGAGACCTCCTTCGCAATTCCGAGAAGCTGACCGAGGCGCTCGATCAGGCGCTGGAGCTTCTCTACGGAGGGGAAGAGAACGCCGTCGCCTTCGCGCAGAACGCCTCCTACTACACGTCCCGCGCGGCCGGCCTTGCGCAGGAGCTTGAGGGCGCCGCCAAGAGCATCGACGATGCGGTCTTTTCCCTCTCCGATGCGGTCGAGACGCTGCGCGACTTCCGGGAACGCCTGGATTTCTCGCCCGAGGAATAT
>JAEEGL017005573.1_pt1 | contig 10637 bp, 6 predicted proteins | sample 9134231 | NCBI WGS metagenome assembly JAEEGL01 (sample SAMN16246548, study PRJNA631951) | gut metagenome | biome: gut microbiome; feature: rumen; material: fiber-attached | host: Bos | place: Iran: Karaj | collected 2018-10 | reverse complement strand
TTAGTTCTCCGGTCTTGAAACCAACCCTGGTAAGAACATGACGCAGAAGCCCTTTTCCGGTATTTTCATCATAGACTGTGATGTTATACTTCTCTATCCAGGAAGCTACAGCCTCAATGATATTTTTATTTATATCGTGGCCTATGTAACAGTCACTAATAGGAATGATGTCATGAGTCCTTCCTGCATAGAAACCTAACACAGGCTTTCCTTCGCGAATTCCAACAGGAAACTGCATCTTATTTCTGTATCTATACGGGCAGTATTCCTGGCTTGCTTCATCCTTAGCAGGCCTTCTAACACCATATACGCCCTCTAAATATTTCTCCGGCTCTTCAATACCACCAATTCTTCGGAGTACATTTAACACCTTATTCTTCTTAAGTTCTAGCTCTGCTTCGTAACTGATATGCTGCAAAGTGCAGCCTCCGCACTGCCTTGCTACAGAGCATACAGGCTCTACTCTGGATGAGGAAGGAGTTATTATCTCCTCAAGCCTTCCATAAGCATAGGACTTCTTAACCTTAACAATCTTTATCTCAGCTAAGTCTCCCGGGGCAGTATCCTTTATGAAAACAGCCATGCCATCAGCACGACCCACTCCGAGTCCCTCCTCAGTTACATCTTCAATTTTCACTTCATATATATCATTCTTATTCATAGTCTTAGTTTCAAAGCATTCATGCGGATAACCCGCCGAAATGCGATTTCCTTTTCACATTTGATTTCTAAAAATTATATCATCATAACAATGTATTATCAAAGAAAAAGAGCCCCGATCATGGGGCTCTTCTCTCATTCACAACTGAATTTCAGATATCTATCCGATCCTTAACATATGCCTTTACGTCGTCCTTCTCCATATCAAATGATATGGCAAGTTCTCCATACAAACTGTCCTCTGCTATATGAATATACTTCGTGTCCGAAGCTGTCACCTTCTTACCTTCAGCTATACGATCCTGCATTCTGTCCTGAATAGTCTTGATTATTCCCACGAGCACCGTAGGATCACATGTAAGAATGGCCGCTTTGTATTCCTGTTCCCTGTGCTTCTCTTCCTTGATGTCAAGCTTGTCGATATCCTCTGCTGTTTCAAGAAACTTCTCAGCTTCCTGCCTTGACATTACCTTGCGCATTACAACTCGATCATTGTCTACCGGTGTAAATATAGAACTATCTCTGATGTAACAAGGCGTCATGGTGTAGTACAGCTTGGACTTTGGAACACCTGGCATATCCATAGGTCCGACGTTAGTTATCTTGCAAACTCCGTTGTTTCCGTAAATGATATAATCTCCTACTTCAAACATTTTTACACCTCTTTTTGCAAAAATACTCTGTTCATGTTTTAGTTTAACACTATAATCTTTCAAAAGTAAGAAGCAAAATCATTTTCGTGAAATCTGTCTCAAATTGTTCAGTTGAATTAGTGATTTTTTCTATTCTTCCTTCTGTTCCCCCTCATTGTTCTTTGTTTGATTTTCACCATCACTAGTATTAGTATTGTCCTTTTTATCGTCAAATTTCTTGTGGATATTATTGATATCCTCTGTGCTTCCGCCGCCATGATCATCCGGCGCCTTAAACTCACCCTTGTCTACCAGACGTAAGAATGCATCTACTACATCCGTTTCCAGCTGGGTTCCCGATACTTCCTTGATGATAGATACAGCCTTGTCGAAATTCATTCTCTTTCTATAAGGTCTGTCAGAATACATCGCGTCAAATGTATCGGCTACTGCAATTATCTGTGCCACTCTAGGGATCTCGTCGCCCTTAAGTCCTCTAGGATATCCCTTACCATCCGGTCTCTCATGATGTGCTCCGGCACCTATAGCAAGCTCAGGCATGATACTTATGTCCTTGAGAACCTTGTAACCCTGCGCAGAATGAGACTTGATGATATTGAATTCCTGATCTGTAAGCTTACCTGGTTTGTTAAGCACTTCAGGTGGTATACCTATCTTACCGATGTCATGAAGAAGGGCTATATTGTAATACTTCTCGATAGTCTCCTCGTCGTATCCAAGTTCCTTAGTAAGCATAGCCGTATACTCTGCCACTCTTGTTGAATGACCATTTGTATACTTGTCCTTCATATCGATAGTCTTCGCAAATGCTTCGATCATCTCTCTGATGAAGATCTTGTTTTCCTGTTGTTTCTTTACGAGGGCTCTGGTTTTTCTACGTACATAGTAAACAACCATCATTGCTATGAAACCTAAACCAATTGCGCCAAACAGGAGTCTGAACCATAACTTCTCATATATGGCCTTCTTCTTGGAGATAGTAACCTCATACTTTCTGTCGCCCTCTCCAAGAGATGTATGAAGATTCATGACGAACTTATAGGTTCCACCTTCCAGGTTGGTATATACCGCAGGTTCCAGATCTGTCCTGTCAACAGTCATCACATCCTTATCAAAGCCTTTGAGATAATAGCTGACTTCCGGATTCATAAGAGAATATGTATATACATAAGGATATATAGTAAGTCTCTTTGTGCTTGCCGGAATATTTATCCTGCCATCATCATCAGCATAGATCAGCTTTCCATCAACATCAACATAAGGAACCGCAATCTTCAGCTCATCGATATTCTCCAGAGGTTCATCTATATTCACTCTGGAAACACCGGCTCCACCTGATATATACAGATTACCATTTTCAGCAAGATAGCTGTAAGAATTTGCTGTAGCGATATACTGGAGTCCATTATCCATGTTGTAATAAACAGGAGCAATCTCGTCACCATTTTCCAGAAGCTCGTCCACACCTATTACATAGATACCATTACTACTGAGTATCCACATCTTGCCATTCTTGTTCTCATACAGATCAAAGTTGTTGGAATATGGGAACTTCTGAATGTTCGTGATCTTGTCGTCCTTCATATAGGCAATGCCATTACTGGTTATAACCCAGTAAATACCTCTTTCGGCATCCTTCTTTATCCTAAGAACAACCGCTGAGCTAAGTCCCTCATCAACTCCTATATTTCTGACATTTGAACCCTCGATAACATATATACCATCACCATCTGAACCCAGGTATATCTTCCCGTCATCACCGTTACATATAGTAAGTATCTCAGAATTAGCAAGTCCACTCTTTTCATTCAGAACCTCTGTGATCTTGTTATTCTTGATAAATGCAACGCCTCCACTGCAGGCTGCCATAATGCTGCCATCTTCTCGTTCTGTAACTACTCTTATTCTGTCTGAAGGCATTCCATCCTCAGAGTTAAATGTGTATACAGACCCATGATCATACATCACGAGTCCAAGCTCACTGTATGTAGAAAGCCACATTCTTCCCTGTGAATCTTTGATAATAGATCTGATACGGGATGTGCCCATAAGTTCAATAAAATCATCATAATCCTTTAAGTCATTATTGGAGCTGACAACCTTATCAACAGGTATCTTATCGACCTTCTTCTCATTATCAACGACAACCAGTCCTTCATCTGTTCCCATGAAGAGCATGTCATCAGTTACACAAGTGGAATTAACAACCATCTTGTCCAGGCCATAGCGTTCATTGATATCCATGAACTTATTCGGAACTATCTTCATTACGCCCTGTCTTGAGGATGTGAACCACATATTGCCCTCATAGTCAGCCAGAATATCATCCACAGAGTTATTCATTGGGACATTCTCTACAATATTAAATTCCCCATCTCCATATATTCCGATTCCGTTATAAGCACATATCCATACCTGGTCCTGGTACATTTCAAGACGATTGATACCCTCAAGAGGAGACACATCTATCTCCTTGATGCTGCTTTCATCACCGAGAACACCATAAAAGAGTTCAGACCTCTCATTACCCATGTAGAGAAATCCTGGATGATCATTATCAGGAGTAACTGTTGTTATAGCACCTGCACCTGTCTTCTCAGCATCATAGAAGTTAACCACCATACAATCTCTGATAACAAATACAGCGCCTGACAGAGTATTACCATAAATCGTACCGGAATTGTTCGCCTTAAGCTCATGAACAAATTCGCCATTAACCTGAGGCTCATTTATCACATGGAACTCCATGTCAGTGTCGATCATTCCAAGTCCATCGGTAGTACCTATGAAGATATTACCATCACGGTCCTCAGCAATAGCTCTGACAGAGGAAGACTTCATTCCCTCGATGTGATTATAAAATGTAACGTCGCCCTTATCCATTACAGCTACGCCGTTATCATTAGTACCTATCCACAGACGATTCTTACTGTCCACGAAAAGGCTGACAACACTGGTAATACCGGTTGTAGAGTCAATTCTTTCAAATGTATTGCCGTCATATTTAATAAGTCCACTATAACTTCCAATCCATATGAATCCCTCTTCTGTCTCAACTATGGCATTGGCTTCTGATGTTGGAAGTCCATTGGTATTATCATAAAGAACCGTCGAATATCCATCACTATGAAGCGGATCTACTGCCAGATCTCCCTCGTTACCTCCTGATACTGAACTGGCCTTCAGGTTATAAATCGGATAACAAAAAACCGCAAGACTAAGACACACAAACAGTATGCCTAGTCTTACGGCTTTACGTACGCTTTCTGATATATTCTTACCTCTCGAAACTTCCATCATACTACACCCTCTTATGACCCCGGATGAATAAGCCCCATCACATAAAATTCTATAATACAAGTGTGCTGTAAACAAGTTATCAGTCTTCCTGAACCACTGAAAAGTTTTATGTATCGAAGGATACCATTTTATCCTCTCTTATCACATAGAGATATCCATCAATTACCACTCCTCGAAGGTATGCCATCTCATCCCAGGAGCTATTAGGAATTCTGAATTCAAGCTTTTCGTCAAAACCATCTTCGTAATCATATACCATGTATTTGGTTTCACCATCCATGTATCCACTTACTGCAAATCCTATATATCCGTCCTTCTTGTCATGCATAAGTGTATTTGGATTATCTATAACTGATGCCATGTCGGCATCCTCTATAACATATTTATCAATTTCCTTAACATCTGATGCATCAGATATATCAAACATTGACATCTTTATTCCACCAGTGAGGCCTGCACTATCACCTTCATACCCTATTCCGAGAAGCAGATTCTCACTGTATGGATGCAGGTAAGCTGAGAATCCAGGAAGTTCCAGGAATCCAACGATTTCAGGTTTATTTGGATTTGAAAGATCAACTGAGAACAGTGGATCCGTATTTCTGAAGGTTACGAAGAATACCTTGTCTCCCATGAATCTTGCAGACTGTATTTCTTCACCCTCTGCAATCCTCTTTATAACACTGACTCTCTTCAGATCGCCATCAAGGATATAGAGTGCATTATATGTTCCATTGTTATAGTATGTGGTAACCAGTCTTAAGTATCCATCATACTCATCTATGCTGTAATCGTCATGAAGATTTCCAGGTACTGCTCCCTGTCCCTCAACCTGAAGTCTGCCTTCATCATAGGAAACCTTGAGAATTCTTGTAGAATTCATGTAGCTGAAATTTCTCCAGTCATACTCATTTACTGAGAAATAGATATTATCTGTACTCATATAAAGGGTATTATCCGGAACCATAAATGCGTGCTTCTGAACATACTTTGCATCGTCAACCTTTACACTTGTAGCAACTACATAACCATTTGAATAAGATGTCTCTGGAACCACCAGATCTTCATCTGCTATTACAACATCCTCAACCTGAGGGATATATGTTTCTATATCATCCTCTTCACAATCATTTGTATAAACATACTTATAAGAAAATGTATAGAGGATTCCGTCAACAAGTCTTGATGTGCTTAAATATCCATCCTGATGAAGAACCTCGAGTTCTTTAGGGTTCTTTCTGTCGGATATATCATATATAGCAGTAACTGAATCTAAATCTAAATCACCATAATAATTGTAATCTGAATTTCCAAGGAATATCAGTCTGTCTCCATTTATGTATAGTTCTCTTCCCTCCATGATATCACTGGTGACATTGATAAAACTCTCCATGCTGAACTTACCTTCATCTACCTTATAGATATTGATTGTTTCAGTATCAGCCACATAGGAATATATATACTCACCATCAGTCTTAACGATATCTCCTTCGTCAACTCCCTGGGTTCTTACATTTGTTTCTGTGTAGTCATGATTCTCTTCGCTTGCTGCTTCAGTAGTATATTTCGCTGTATCATTTCCTGCTAAACTAAATGTTGCTCCATCAGCAGACTCAGCCTCGTATACCACATCATCACCTTCCTCTACTGCATATTCTACATCATCATAATAAGTATACTGTCTTTGATATGCAGAAAGAATTGTATATGCCTTATGATAATTACTGTCTTCATCAACGGAACTATCAGCGGCAGCAGTCTGATCAGATGAATCCTGAGGAGCTGCCTCAGTCGTAGATTCGGAAACGGCCGTACTTTCAGTAGTACTGAAAACCTCATTATTATTCACCATTTTCTTGTCCAATTCTTTGACGGCTTTATACGCCCTCATACCGATAATACTTATGCCTGCTACACAAAGAATGACAGCTGCAGCAGCCAGTGAATATAATAGGATATTCGGCTTCTTCTTCTCTTCTTTAAATTCTGTTCCGTCACCAACAGGATCAACTGGAACTGTATTATTTACATCTATCTTTTCAAGTTTCTTCTCTATATTCTCCGGTTTTAATGATTCCGGAATGCCAACATCAGTTTTAAGTCTGTTCTCTACGTCATTGTTATTCATAATACTTCTCCTTTCTCCAGAACACGTTTCATCTTATCCAATGCTCTGTTATAGATGGATCTCACTGTGTTCTGATTCATATGAAGCGTTTCCGCAATCTCTCTCGAATTCATTTCACCGTATATCATACAGGTGACAACCTGTCTGTCCTTATCATTCAGAGCCTGGAAAGCTTGTTCTATAAGACTCTTGTCTATAGCAGTATCAACTTCCCTGTTTCTGCTCTCAAGACGTTCCGCCATATCTTCTACGGTATCCGACTCCATATGTTCTCTGTTCTTCACGTATTCACTGATCTGCTTGTTGATCTTGTTGTGAAGTATTTTGAATAACCATGGCCTGAATGCTTCCTCAACCTTCAGATTCTTGATTCCTACATAAGCATCCACAACTGCGTCACTCACCGCATTCTCTGCATCCTGAACATTACCCAGGCGATATAGCGCCGTCCTATATAAATCCTTGTAATACATCTCATATAACTGGGCAAAACTATGTGAATCACCGTTTTTCGCCTGTTTCACAAGATATACGATCCTATTTTTATCCTCCATAACGTTCTCCTTTTTTCTCCCCCATTAAGACGTCTATATCCTTATAGTGTTGGTTAATGTGACAAGTGTTGCATTTGTTTTTGTTTTTTTCCAAAAAAATAAACGTAAAAAGCCACTCCAATTAAAAATTGAAGTGGCTTACATATTTAATATTAATTTCCACCCTTCTTAAAGATGAATTCACTTACGCCATACTGGCTCGCAAACTGATCTTCAAGAGAAAGTGTAATAGCTTTTGCTGAATGATTATATTTACCAACCATGGATCCCTGTCCATCAAAAGTAAACACAGCCATATTGCCGATGAAAACAACATTTCCAGTATAATGAACAGCTTCCATACTCTGTCCACCGCCTGCAACAGTCATGATAAGCTCAGCCTTCTTACCTTCGATAACTATCTCGCAGGTATACTCCATCTGTCTGGCCATATAAGCCATATCCGGATCAGTCTTCTCTACATAATTGACAACAGCTATCTCAAGCTGGTCTGAAGTATAAGTACCTGACTTATTAGCAAATGCTCCCTGTGAGATCAGAACGATCAATCCTACCAGAAGAACTGCCGCTATAATAATGATCGGTATAAATTTTCTTCCTGGTGACTTATCCTTAATAATCACCGCATCCTGCTGCTGTTGCTGAGGATTCGGTCTTGCTGCGCTATAAAGCTGCTCAGTCTGAGCTACCAGTGCTGCTCCACAGATGAAACAGGAATCAGAATCATCCGGAATCTCAGAACCACAATTTGGACATATCATAATTTTAAACCCTCCACTTAATAATCTTAAAAACCATTTACTTTAGTTCCTCAGCAGATACTTCAAGAGCTCTGGCTATAACCTGATCCATGTCATAGTATTTGTACTCTCCAAGTCTTCCGCCGTATATAACAACAGGCTTACCCTCTGCCTTTCGCCTGTTATTCTCTTCCTCTGCAAGACTCTTATATTCCATATAAAGCTTGCCATTCTTCTCATCATTCACAGGATAATATGGTTCATCTCCCGGCTTCCATTCAGAGCTGTATTCCCTTGAAATGACAGTCTTAGGAAGATCCTCACCATTCTCATCCTTACCAAACTCAAACCACTTATGCTCTATGATCCTGGTCCAAGGAGTCTCTCTGTCAGTATAGTTAACTGCAGCATTACCCTGGAAGCTTTCCATATCCAGAAGCTCGTTCTCAAACCTTACAGAACGATACTCCAGGTAACCTTTATTATAGTCGAAGAACTGGTCTATAGCGCCAGTATACACAATTTTATCTGCAATTGCATCATATTTTTCCTTGTTCTCCAGGTAGTCCTCACCCAGTCTTACCTCTATGCCTTCAAGCATATGTTCAACCATTCCGGTGTATCCACCCATAGGAATTCCCTGGTATAAAGCATTAAAGTAATTATTGTCAAATGTATATCTGACCGGTAATCTCTTTATGATAAACGCTGGCAGATCCTTGCAGTCTCTGCCCCACTGCTTCTCAGTATAACCCTTAATAAGCTTCTCATATATATCACGGCCTACAAGAGATATAGCCTGTTCCTCCAGATTGGCAGGTTCCCTGTCCTTAGGTATTTCAGCTCTCTGCTCTTCCAGCTTCTCCTTCGCTTCTTCAGGAGTTACAACACCCCACATCTTATTGAAGGTATACATGTTGAAAGGAAGCGAATAGAGCTCTCCCTTATAATTTGCAACAGGAGAATTAGTAAATCTGTTGAATTCAGCAAACTTATTTACATACTCCCATACCTGCTTGTTATTGGTATGAAATATATGAGCACCGTACTTATGGACCTTGATGCCTTCCACATCTTCGGTATATACATTTCCAGCTATATGATCACGTCGATCTATGACCAGAACTGTCTTTCCCTTCTCCTTAGCCTGCTGTGCAAAAACAGCGCCATAAAGTCCGGCTCCTATTATAAGATAATCATACTGTTTCATGCTTTTGTCCCCTTAATATAATTAGCATATCAAATATTCAGAATATGTGATGCCAGCTGGAAATAAATGATAAGCGATATGGCATCAACTATGGTAGTGATAAATGGACTGGCCATAACAGCCGGATCAAATCCGATACGCTTTGCCAGTATAGGGAGCGAACATCCTACAAACTTGGCAACTACGATTGTAAAGAGCAATGTAAGACAAACTACAGCTGCTATTATCACCGATATCTTATCGAACACCAGCAATTTAACAAAGTTCGCAGTTCCAAGAGTTAAACCACATAGAATTGCAACCAGGAATTCTTTTCCCTGTATCCTGAATATATCCGAAAACTGTATCTCATCAAGTGAGAGTCCACGGATTATAGAAACCGATGCCTGGGATCCCGCATTACCGCCTGTATCCATAAGCATTGGTATATACGCCGTCAGAACAACATATGCACCAAGAGCATTTTCATATTTAGTTATGATAGCTCCTGTAAATGTAGCTGATATCATCAGCAGAAGCAGCCATGGAATCCTCTTCTTATAAGTTTCAAAAAATCCCGTATCAATGTATGGCTTATCTGTAGGCGTGATAGCAGCCATCATTTCGATATCTTCCGTATTCTCTTCCTGGATGACATCGATAGCATCGTCGACGGTAACTATTCCGACTAATCTGTTTTCCTTATCTACTACAGGAATAGCAGTAAGGTCATATCTAGCAAGAGTCTTAGCCACCTCTTCCTGGTCGTCCAGAGTATGGGTGGATATCACATTTGTGGTCATGATATCCTCTATCACTGAAGACTTGGAATTAAGCAGCAGCTCTTTTACAGTAACGATACCCTGCAGACGTCTGCTGGTATCAATAACGTAACAGGTATATATATCCTCCTTCTCACCACCAGTCTTACGAATACGGTCGAAGGCTTCGTCTACAGTCATATTAGACTTGAGACTCATATACTCTGTTGTCATGATGCTTCCGGCACTATCCTCAGGATATTTCAGAAGCTCATTTATAACCTGACGTGTCTCCGGTGCGGCCTGCCTGAGAACCTTGTTTACAACAACAGCAGGCATCTCTTCCAGCATGTCAACCGCATCGTCCACGTACATTTCTTCAATTACTTCACGGATCTCTCGATCATTAAATCCCTTTATCAGGGTTTCCTGCTCATCCGGATCCATCTCTGCAAATACTTCTGCAGCACTTTCTTTAGGGAGGATACGATACAGAATAAGGAGCTTTTCTTCAGGAACTTCACCCAAAACTTGAGCAACATCTATAGGATTCAGTTCATAAAGCTTCTCTCTGATCTGGGGAAGATTTCTCTCCTCCAGGAGTTCGAGGATCGTTTCAAGCAGGATCTTATGTTCTTCCATACCCCACCTC
>JAEEGL016397332.1_pt1 | contig 10637 bp, 9 predicted proteins | sample 9134231 | NCBI WGS metagenome assembly JAEEGL01 (sample SAMN16246548, study PRJNA631951) | gut metagenome | biome: gut microbiome; feature: rumen; material: fiber-attached | host: Bos | place: Iran: Karaj | collected 2018-10 | reverse complement strand
TTGATACCCGTAAAGAGCTCCTTCACTGAAAGCGACCTGGTTCATCCTCGTCTTTGCGGAAGAATAGACAGCATCCTTGCGGCAAACTTCTGCTCTTTCAAGGCACTGCTCGAGAAGAGAATCCGCGTCCTTAAAACCGGGGATTGTTTTGAACTTCGCCGCCGCCTCTTTATATGAAAGTTCAGAGCTTGCTGATTTCATTGAGGTAACAGCGTTGTTATAAATTCCTGTAAGTCGCGTATTTTCATTACGTTCGTTGATATGTTCAATGTACCCGGAAAGAACTCCCGCAAACTTTTCACCACCGAAGCGTACTGCTTTTTGATAATTATTTCTGTTGTTAAATGGCTGCTCACAGTTAGCGAGATCTTCCTGACGCCTGACGTGAAGCTCCGCCATCAACTTTCCGAGATACGCTTCCGCGTTCTCAGGGTCCTGGTTCAAAACCTGTTCGCAGAAATCGTCAGCCCTGTTCCATTCCCCATCCTCCAGGAACATAAACGCGCGTTTCAAAAGCGGAGCAACATTTGCTGCGCTTCCGGTAGCGAGCGTTTCCTTGACTGCTGCCTTCGGTTCATCCGTCTGCACGATCTTCTTGATTCCCCGGATCAGGTCCTGCATAAACCCGAGTTTCGACATATCCTGCGCCTGCAGGTGCGAAAATTCATCAGGAAGATCGTACGGATCCATGTCCCGGTACGCCGGAATCAGCACCTTCTTCCCGGCACTCTGCTTCACCAACGACAAGTAACGGCTCCATTCGTTCTTCACCCAGACCGCATTGAAATATTCCGGCTTCGTACCCAGGACCACCATGGCCTTCGCAGAATTCAAAGCAGCAAATATGTAGGGTTCATAAGCTGTTCCAAGCTTGTCTTCCAGCGTGATACGTGAGAAGAATACCTTGAAGCCTTCGTTCGTCAGTTGATGGTAGAGATCATTTGCCAGCACACTGTCCTGTGTCCTGCGGCCGTTTGCATCCGTTTCTTTGTAGCAGATGAAGACGTCAAAAGGCTCTTCTTTCTGGGAAATCGCCAGGATACCCTTCTGGATCTCGTTGATGGTATTGGCTTCTTCCTCGTAGATGGCGCGTTGATACCCATTCGCATATTGAAGGGCGGATTTGTAATTATCATCATCAAAGATCGAGGTGAACTGGGCGCGGTTCACCGTGGGCACGTGCTTACGAGTCGTAGGATCTTCCACGTATTCGATGCCGTACCGGCAAAGCACGAGCGACCAGTAAGCTTCTGAGTCCGTTGTATCCTCGTTCAGAATCTGCTCATAGATGCCCGCTGCCTTATCGAATTCGTTATTGCGCCGGAAGTGGTTAGCCCGGTCATAAAGATTGACCTTCCGGTCATCGTCCAGCCGCGGGAGGGTCTGCTTTGTCCCGCAGGAATCGCAGACGCCGACTGTCGCGCCCGGTTCGAATTCAATATTGCCGCCGCACATTTTGCATTTGAAGATTGCCATATTTTATCTCCCTTTATGAGTCATCTCACTTCATCGCCTTGCATTTCCGGTTCCGGTCCCCGACCAGCAACAGCACTTCTTCCGCGATCTCTTTCACTTTCTCCGTATCATCTTCGCCCACCGCGTCGGCCAGTTCGTCCACCTTCACGGTGATTTTCGCCTCAATGACCGAAAGCGCGTCGTTCGACATCGGATCCGAATAAAGGACCGCCTCGAAGACCTTCTTACAGGCCTTTCGGACCTCATCGTTTTTCGCGCGGGAAACAAGGCCTTCCACGTCCGCCGTAAGGCCCTTGATGAACGAGGTCTGCGTCTTGATCTTCTCATCGACCGACTTCACGGCCTCAGCAGCCCAGGCGGCCTTGATTACGGCGATGGCGTTGAACGCCAGGACCAGCACGCAGAGGACCGCGGCGATCCACGCCGGGCAGTTCGGGATCAGCATCAGGACTATGCCCACGACCAGCATCGCGATCAGGGCGGCCCGGCTGATGGTGATCAGCGGAAGGTTGTAAAAGACCTTCTGCAGGTTATCGGCCTTCAGGGCAATATACGCCAGCACCAGGTTTCCGATGAACGCGACGATGATGAACGCCCACGCGATCCAGAAGCGGCCGTCATGGGCAACTTCAAAGCCGGGGATGACGGGGCGGACCAAAAAAACCACCAGATTGAACACGACCAGGAGCACCGCCCAGATCGCCGCATAGTATTTGAAATTCTTCTTCATCTTGTTTTCCTCCGTTTCTTACAGGATGTCCGCCAGGAGCTTCGCCTTCATCTGCGCAAACTCCTCATCGGTGATCAGACCTGCGTCCTTCATCACGGTCAGCTTCTCGACCTTGGCCTTGAAGACGGCCATGTCGTCCGCGGGCTGAGCTGGCGCCGGGGCGGGCTGCTGGGGCGCTGCCGGCTGTACCGGGGGGATCTCCTGCGCGCCGGCAAACGGCTGGGCCGCGGCGTTCATCGCGTTATTGACCGCGCCGCCAACCAGGCCGCCGACCGCGCCGCCCACGCCGGCCATCGTGCCAAGGCCCACGCCCATGTTCGTGAACTGGCCGACCGCCTCGTTTTGCGCGACCTTCTCGGCCACGTCGAAGCCGCGCTCCTGCGCGTAGGTGTAGCCTTCCTGTGCGCGTTTCGTGGCCTGCGCCTGCGAATCGATGATGACCTTCTGCGCCTCGGTCTGCGCGTAGATGATGTCGGTCTGCTGGCGGAGGCGCGCTTCCGCGACGTCGGCGTACTGCCGGAAGTGCAGCTCTTTGAAGCGCTCGTACTGCCTGTCGCCGTCCGGCTTCACGATGTTCGTGACGAAGAACCGCTCCAGAGCGATGCCGTAGTCCTCGAAGTCCGGGATCAGGAGCTTGTGGATGTTCTCCGAGAACGAGGCCAGGTTCTCATCGAGCTCAAAGATGCTGATGGCGTTCGCCTTGATGACCTGCGCGATGTAGGTCTTCACGCGCGTCATCAGGAAAGCGCGGAACAGAGAGACCAGTTTCTGCTGGCCCAGGTTCTTCTCCGTGCCCACGATCTTCACCAGGAGTTTCCTGCTGTCCTCCGCCCGGAGCGACATCTCGCCGGACGCGCCGATGGAGAGCGGGAACCCGTACTGCGGGTCGACGTACTGCACTTTGCTGTCCGTGCCCCATTTGATGGCCATCTGCTCGGTCTTGTTGATGAAGTAGACCTCGCAGTGGAAGGGCGTCTGGTCGCCGGTCGCGCGGTTCAGGACTTTCCCGATCCGCGGGATGTTCTGCGTTTCCAGCGTGTAGCGGCCGGGGCCGAACAGATCCAGCGCCTGGCCGTTCATGAAGAAGACCGCCTCCTGGGATTCATGGACGATCAGCTGCGTCAGGCTGTTGAAATCCTCGGACGGATGTTTCCAGATAAACGTACTGTTGTCGCCTTCGTATTTGATGACTTCCGCAATTGCCATAAGAACTCCTTTACTCTTAAACCGGTCCTTTGACCGATCCATCATAGTTTTATCCAAAATATAATTATATGGGACTTCAGCGTCAAAAACCAAAGCACGGTGCTTTGAAACGTTGAATGCTTCAAGGTCTGTTATTCACATCGCAGGCTGTGCCCTCGCGGCTTCGGGCATTGCCTTCCGCCCCGCTTTGTTGTATACTGGTTTCAGGATCTGAAAGGAGTTCTCACCATGGGCAAGCGTTCAACGAAGGAAAAGAAGACCGTTTATCAGGAGCGCCGGGAGGCGCTGGGCTACTCGCGGGAAAAGGCGGCGGAGCTGATCGGGTTCATCTCGGACGACCGGATCGAGAAGATCGAGAACCGCGGCGCAGACCCGCATCCGGACGAGATCCTGGCGATGAGCCGTGTCTATAAGGACGCGTCGCTCCCGAACTACTACTGCACGCACGAGTGCCCCATCGGCATCAAATACGAACCGGTCCTGGAACTGGGCGGGCTCCGGGAGATCACGCTCCGGCTTCTGAACGCGATGAACCACCTGGAGAAGCAGAAAGACCGCCTGATAGAGATCTCCGTGGACGGGCGCGTGAACGAGAACGAGCGCGACGATTTCCGGAAGATCAGCGAAGATCTGAAGAACATCTCCGTGACCGCGAAACGGATGGAGATCTGGATCGAGCAACAGGAACTGAACGCGAATCAGAAATGATGAAAAACGCCGATCATACAGAAAAAGGGAAGGCCGAAGCCTTCCCTTTTTTCATATCGTCCGGTTCTTTTTGTCCGGTTTTTTGTGCGTGCGGTTTAAAGCCCCGCTGCCCATGGCTTAAAGTCCCGCTTCGCGGCTTTCTCACGGTTTCGGCGTGAGCCACATGGCAGGACGGACCGCCACGTGCGTCAGGTGCAGGAGGTCGCCGAACGCGTAGACGTCACAGCCGTAGTCGACCTCTGCCGTATGGCGGAGATCCCAGCCGGGCGTTCTCAGCCACCAGCTGCAGGTGTCCCTCTTGCCCTTCTCGTTCGTTTCCCTGTCCCAGACCTCCTGCGCGATCGCGTATGCGGTCGGCACGCATTTCTTAAGTTCCATCGCCGGCATGTACCGCTGGACTTCCGGAATGCTCAGAAGGAACACCTGATCCGTGGTCTCGCTTCCGGCTCTTCCAGGGAAGCTCGGATTCTTGTCGGCGGTGACCGGGGACGCCGGGATCATCGCCTGCTCCGCGGCAGAGAACGCGGCATTCAGGAACGTATCGTTGATCCATTTTCGGAGCGAGCAGGTATCCCATGTGACGCTTAAGTTGATGGTGTTATAGGGCTGAGCGTCGAGACCGTACTTGCTGATCAGAAGGACCGATCCGCCCTTCTTGTCCAGGACGATCCATTCGATGGGCTCTTTCCCGTTGCTCAGATCGTTATCCTGCTCGTACGTCCCGAAAACATAGCTGCTGCCGATTTCCAGGGATCGGACGTATTCATACTCTTCCTGTCCGTAGATGTCCACATAGCACTTCTCCAAAAGCGCTTTGCTGCCCTTATAGTCCAGGCCCTCCAGAAGCGCGGCCGCGCCTTTCAGGTCGCCCGCCGCAATGGCACCGGCCGCCCTGTCGTACTTGCTTAAAGCGACGATCTCGTCTTTCCCGATCTTCTGAAGGATCTCGTACGCGGCGTCATATTCGCCGGCGTCCATCAGTTCCATCGCCTTGTTCTGCCTGTTCTTCGGAATGATCACCGTGAACAGGACTGTCAGAAACGCGGCGCAAAGAACTCCGGCCGCCGTGAGGGCGGCGATCGTTCTGCGGCGCTTCTTCAAAGGATTCTTAACCGTGTTTTCCATCTTTTTCCCTTTCTGCCTTCCGGCTCAGAACAGCGCCCTCCAGGCTTCAAACACCTTCAGTCCTTCCGTGTTGCTGTTCAAATTTCCAAGCATCCGCTCGGGATGCCACTGGACCCCGAGCACTTTCCCGTTCAAGTGCTCTATTGCTTCTACTGTGCCGTCCAAGGCGCGGGCCGTGACCCGGAGCCCCTCGCCGGGGATCCTGACCGCCTGGTGATGGCGCGTGTTCGTGTAAAACTCCACCGGAAGGAATCCGTCCAGGAGCGTGCCGTTCGTGCGGCGGCGCACCCGGTGCGGCATGTCCGTGTAGACCGCGTGCCCCGGGATGTCCTGGAACAGCGATCCTCCGAAAAAGACGTTCAGGACCTGATGGCCGCGGCAGATGCCCAGGATGGGCTTTCCGACCTTAAAGAAATGATCTGCGGCGCGGAAGCCGGCCCGGTCGTAGTCCGGATCGACGTTTTGGGAAGCCGTGTTCTTTTCTCCGTAAAAGGCGGGATCCACGTCGGCGCCGCCGGTCAGAAGCAGGCCGTCATATTCTTCCATACAGGAGAGGTCGGCCGTCACCACAGGTTCAAAGCCGATCATCCGGCAGCCTTCCGCGTAGCGCGCGTAAAGTGCGGGATCGCCTTTGATGTGAACCAGGATCTTCGGAGCCATGGTTTCTCCTTTCGGTCAGAATTTCAGGTTCTTCAGAAGATCCGCCAGCGAGGTCGAGGCGGCCTTCCCGTCATTGTACTTTTCGACTTCCTCATCGGCTTTTTCGGTGTTCAGCGACTCCTCCAGCGCCTTCATGCTGAGGGAAACGCGGCCGTCCTGGACCTTGGTGATCAGGACGCGCACCTTCTGCCCTTCCTTCAGCACGGCGCGCACGTTCTTGACGCGCTGGCTTGAGATCTGGGAGATATGCAGGAGGCCGCTGATGCCGTCGCCGATGTCCACGAACGCGCCGTAATCCTTGATGGATTCCACCGTGCCTTCCACGATGTTGCCGGCCGTCAGCTTCGCGATCCGCGCGTTTTTCTCCTCGATGGCCTTCTCCTGCAGGAGCTCCTTCGCGGAAAGGATCAGGCGGGACGACGCTTTATCGACCTCCAGGACCTGGACCGAGACCGTCTTCCCCAGGTATGCCGACGTGTCTTCCACGTACTCCAGCGCCAGGCGGGACGCCGGGATGAAGCCGCGGACGCCCTCCACGTAAAGGATGGCGCCGGCCTTCACGACCTCGCCGATCTTTGCGGTGATGACGGTCTTTTCGTCACGGAGCTTCACGAGGCGGTCCCAGGAAAGCAGGTCATCCGCCTGCTTGCGGGAAAGAAGGATGGTGCCGGAGCCGTCGTCGCGCTTCGTGACCGTGGCTTCCAGGACGTCGCCGATCTGCACGTCTTCCACGATGCTGAAATGCGGGTCGTTCGACATTTCCTCGGCCGGGATGCGGCCGGGCGCGTAGTAATTGAGGTCTAAGAGGACGCCGGTCTCATCGGCGCTGACCACGGTGCCCTTCATCACGTCGCCCACGTGGATCTGGCGGTAAGAGGCTTCCAGAAGGTCCTTGTAGTCGTCCATCGAGGGGATGACTTCTTCCTCCTGTTTTTCCGGCTCGGGCGCGGGCGTCTCAGGTGCATCCGAAGTTCCGACTTCAGGTGCCTCAGCCGTTTCCGGAGCTTCGGCTTCGGGCGCCTCCGCGGGCGTTTCCGGGGTCTCCGACGCTTCCGCCCCGTCCCCGTCAAGTCCCAGCGCGCGGTCTATTTTCTTCTTCACAGCCTCGACGATCCCGTTCATCTCCTCCGCGGCCTTGTCCGCCTCGGCCAGGATCTCCTCCATGGTCTTCGGGGCGTCTTCGCCCTCGTGGATCAGCTGTTCCAGATCTTTTTTTTCTTCCATTCATTCCTCCCGGCGGGTACAGGCGCGAAACCGTTTCACAGCCCCTTCCCCACAATTATTTACTCAAAAATGCGTTCAGTTTGTTCTGCTTGTCGGCCAGAAGTTTCTCCCCGCCGGCCTCTTTCCAGCGTTCGCGCGCTTCCTGAAGCGTCTTGTCCACGTCCGCGGTGCCGGACAAAAGCAGCCGGCAGTATTCCGCGGTGACTTCGGCTGAGCGCGCTTCTTCTCCTTCCAGGCCCTCCGCCGTGTAGACGAAACCGTTCGCTTTGGAGAAAAGGACGTCCGCCCGAAGCGCCGCAAGCGTTTCATAGAAGCCGCTTCCGGAAGTCTCCAACGGATACGTCTTCTCCGCGCCCGGGCAGAGCCACCAGAGTTCCGCCATCGTATAACCGTACGGTTTTCCGGGTTCCGCGATGAGACGCGCGGTCCCGTCGCCGTTCACCTCATACGTCGTGCCTTCAATGCCCAGATTCAGGATCCCGGCCAGTTCCGCGTCTGTCCAGAGGTTCGTGAGCGCGGTCCATAGAAGAAGCGGCTCCTCCGTGCGCGCGTCGATGCACCACCCGCCGCCGGGCAGGCTCTCCGCCCACGCGCTGTCCCTAAGGACCAGGCGCGTGAAGGGACTCTCCGCCTCCGCGCCGATCCCGGAAAAATACGCACAGGCTTCCTTTTTCCGCACCAGTGACGCGGGGTCTTCCGCGTATTCCAGCACGTTCGGGACCGTGTAGCCGGAGCGGTACCAGTTTCGGACGGTCCTGCAGCATTCGATGAATTCGGCGTTGTCAAAGATGCTCGTGAGATCCGCCGTGCCCCGGCCCCTGGCCGCCAGCACGCCGGACGCGCCGGTCGCATCGCCGGCCCGGTCCCAGGCTCCGCCGATCCCGCCTAGGATGCTCCCGTCTAAAGGCACCGCCGTGATCCGATCCGGGAAGTCCCGGCGGATCATCGAAAGAAGCGCTCCTGCCTCCTCCATCGTGATCTCCTGAAGGTCCGTCCGCCCATAGAAGCGGGCGATATCGGGATCCAGAAGGAGAGCCTGCCGCTGCCCGGCAAGGCCAAGCGCCGGCAGAGCATAAAGCTTCCCGTTCACGCGGGCCGCCGCCAGAAAGGCCTCGTCAAAGGACAGCACGCCTTTGACGTTCGGATCGGTCGCAAAGAGGTTCTCAAGGTCCAGGATCCGGCCCTCAAGGACCGGTTCTATGAGGCTGCCGGCATAGAGGATACCCGGCGTTTCGGTGCCACGGAGCCATTCCTCCGTCTGCTCCCGGTAGCGGTCAAACGGCACAAAAGTCAGTTCATAGCGGATGCCGTAGCGCGCCTCGGAGACCCTGTTCAGTTCTTCCCGGACCGCCGTCGCGGCATTCACCTGGGAAGGCGCGGGCAGAAGGACCCGGACGGTCTTCGCTTCCGTCGGCTTGACCCAGGCCTCCCACTCAAGGTCGCGTTCCGGCTCCGGCGGCTTTTCCCCGCAGGAAATGGAGAAGACAAGCGCTAAAAGAAGGATCAGCGCAAGCAGTTTTTTCATGTCGTCACCTTCTTAGATCCGGTCCGGGTCGTAAGCCATGCCGCCGATCTCAAAGAGTTCGTAGCGCATTCCTTGGAAGCGCGGGTTCAGTTCCTCATAAGGATGTCCCTGAAGTTCGCCCCGGACGATCTTTTCGGTACCGTCCGCGTAGATCGAAAGGACCCTGGGCGGCAGCCAGTAACGCCCGCAGGACGCCGGATGGTCGGCGACCGTATGGGCCGGGAAAACGTAATCGACGTCCTGTTCCAGGTCCGCAAGTTTCCGGAGGCTTTCCGCGTAGACACGGAGCGCCGCGGAGTTCGCGAGCTGTCCCCAGACTTCCCAGGTCAGGGCCGTGTCGCCGGTGAAAAGCCAGCGTTTCCGGGGCTCATAGAGAGCGATCGAACCCAGCGAATGCCCGGGCGTCTCGATCACTTTAAGGCACACGCCGCCCAGGTCGATCTCATCGCCGTCCTTAAGCGGCTCGATGTGGGGCGCCGGGCCCGGATGCCAGGCCTCCGGATCGAAGTCCACGCCGTCCAGCCGGGAACCGATGAACGCGATGCCGCCCTGCTTGGCCCGCTCGTCCAGCTTTCTGTGCGAAGAGGGCTCATCGAAGCGGCCCACAAAGACAGAGTCGAACTGGACGTTGCCGGAATTGTGGTCAAAATGGCCGTGCGAGTTGCAGCAGATGAGTTCCTGACCGCCCGGGAAGAGCGTCTTCGCAAGGGCCTTCCAGTCCGTCATGCCGTAGGCAGTGTCCAGGACCAGGATCTTCTCCTCGCCGCGGATGAAGAAGACGTTGCTGCCCATCTCCTCCGCCACATAAAGATCATCTGCCAGTTTTTCAATATCCACGTAGGGGAATGCTTCCAGCTTCATCGGAAAACTCCTTTCCGCTCATTCGTAAACAGGGACGAAAACAGCGGAGATCCGTTCGATCCACGCCGGGTCGTTCGCGTAATTGTTATCGACGCAGGTCGCTTTCGCGACGCCGTTCGCGTTGACTTTCCAGGTCGTATGTCCGGCCCCGGGCCCGTAGGGGTCGTAGACCATCGGGATCCGGTTGGGGCCACCGGCCATGCCGGAGAGATCCACGCCGTACTCCGCCTTCAAAAAGGCGATGACGTCGGCGGTCGTTTCATAGGGGATGCGGCCGAGCGCGATCGACGCGTGTCCATAGCCCACCGAAGGGTCGTTCTCCGGCGGGTACTGGATGACGATGGCGCCGGGGACCTCCCAGGCGTGCTCGAAATCGTACGATTCCTTCATCCGGACCTCATAGAGCGCGCTCCCGATCCGGACGCGGCCGCCTTCTTTGAACGTGCTGCAGTAGTAGCGCCAGTAAGCGGTATCCCAGAGTTCGCTGCCGAACCAGCCGATCTCGTACTCGCCCAGCGCGTCCCTAAGAAGAAGTGACAAAAAACCGGAGCAGTCAAAGTGTCCGCCTTCGCCCAGGCGGTCCTCCATGCTGTAGCCCATCGACCGTGAAACATAGGTCAGGGCCATCCGGAGCATGTCTTTCACGGGGCCTTCCGCCACGTGCGGAAGTTCGGGCGCATAAGGGTCAAAGGATGAAACGGGCTCCGATGAGGGCGTTTCGGAAGAAGGATCCGTCTCAGAGGAGGTCTCCGTTTCGGAGGAGGATATTTCGGACGAGGGCTCTTCGGAAGTCGACTTTTCGGAAGACGGCCCTTCGGAGGTAGACGCTTTGGAGGTAGACGCTTCGGAAGCAGGTCCTTCTGAAATATTCTCAGAGGAGGATGTTGTCTCAGAATTCGTTCCCGTTTCCGCCTTTTTTCCCGCCTTTTCCGGGACCCAGAGAAGCACAGCCGCCAGGACGGCCGCGGCAAAAGCGGCTGCCGAAAGGTATGCGGCTAAGCCCTTACGCTTCATCGGGGGCTTCCCTCCCGTCCCAAAGATATTCGCGGAGATCCACGCGCATATTGACCACACGGATGCCGTCCGCTTCCAGCCGGGCCTTATGCTCCAGGATGCCGCCGA
>JAEEGL015527081.1_pt1 | contig 10637 bp, 9 predicted proteins | sample 9134231 | NCBI WGS metagenome assembly JAEEGL01 (sample SAMN16246548, study PRJNA631951) | gut metagenome | biome: gut microbiome; feature: rumen; material: fiber-attached | host: Bos | place: Iran: Karaj | collected 2018-10 | reverse complement strand
TCCAGCTCAGCAGACTGCTTCCGGAAGTGCCGTTACCACCAGCAGGGGAAACGACTTGTCTTGTAATGCCCTGAGCAAAAGCACCACTTAGGAAACAACAACTGATTAATATGATTAATAATTTCTTCATTATAAAAACTTAATTATTTAAAGATTATTTAAAGACACCAGCAACAGCATTCCATTGTAGCCCCGAACCATTATCATAAGCAATATACATAACGTTCTTACCAGTTGAAGTCAGATAAGCGACACAAATTTGACCTTCGTGTGATGGAGGATAACTTATATTTAAATCAGTTACATAATTCAAACCTAAAGTTGCTGGATAGTAAGGAATAGAAATACCACTTGAAGTAGTGTCAAGAGCACCATTAATCTTAACGTTACCGTTAACAGCCAAGTTACCATTGATAGCAACATCACCTTGGAAGAAACCAGCAAATGCCTTATCGTTTAAATTACCATCATAGTTTAAATCTTGGAGACTATTCCAACCTGTAGGACCAAATGCATCATATAATTCACCAGATAAAGACACATTATAAACAATAGCACTTAAACCAGTAATTATATTTAACAAAGGAATATCTGTTGCTAAAGCTGCCTCGGTCTGTTCCCATTCTGATGTGATAGCGGCAGGAGTGGCAGCACCTTGAAACGTCTTGTACACTTTACCAGTAGCAGATTTAAAAGTGGTGTTGGTTGTCCAGGCAGTTGATGCTGTACCAGCATCACGGCTAACAGCCAACTTGCCCTGAACGTGAACATCACCTACGAAGAAACCAGCAAATACTTTATTATCACCGCTTGCTACATCCCATGGATTGCAAACAAGTTCTTCAGTAATACCATATATCTTAGCACCTAAAGCACCGATACCATTTTTAAATGTAGGATTAGCGGATGATTTTTCATAACCAGTAACAGCAGCATGAGCACTCGTCCAACCATATCCAGATGGAGCGGTACCACCTAAAATACCAGTAAAACCAGCAACATCACCACCAAGTTCAATGGTATAGTCGGCATCAACCATCTTATATTCCATTTTATCTACAGCTTTGGTTTGGAATAATGCTGTATGAGAAACGACTCTATCAGTAGCAAGGTTACCTGTAACAGCAACATCACCATAGAAGAAACCAGCCAAAACGAGATTGTCACCTGTTGTAATACCAAAAGCATCAATAAGTTCAGTATTAGTAACATCAAACAGAACTGTTCCCAAAGAACCCACACCATCAAGATTATTGTGACCAACAACTGCAGAAGTAATATGTTCAACACCATAAATACTGAATTCATCTGTTGAAGCACCAAGTAATGACTGAACAGTGTAAATGTCAGTAGCTTCATCTCTGAGTTGAACTTTCAAAACCTTCTTTGTGAATTCGGAAGCATTTTTAATAGTATCTGAAAGTTCCATGTGACGAACTGCAAGATTATCAAATTCACCCATCATAGCATCAACGGTGTTAGAATTAATATTGTCTATTGTGATATTATTGGCAATTATATCACCACCTTCAAAGATATTAGAAACGATTTTATCAGCAGAAATATAATTAGCATATATCGTATCACCTGATGCATTATCAAAAAGTAAATTACCAGCAACACCATCAAAGGAGATTGCATCATGAAATCTTACAGGTTTATAAAAATCAAAACCACCCTCAGCGGTTCCTTGCATAGCCAAAGGAGAGCCATAATATTGACCCACTGTAATCATATTCATATATGCTGAATTAAATTCAGATGTGCTTGCTTCAAGAGAACCAATAACACCAGTAACAGCATTTAATGTATGAATTGCTGAAGAATTTGCAGTAAGAGAATTACATATTGTATTATGAAGAACACGAAGATCATAAATTTCCATATCACCAAAATGTGCTTCACCACCAACATAAAATTCACCAGCAATATTTACATCACCTATAAAATATCCAGCCCATAAACGATTACTAATACGTGTACCCAAAACACCATATGTATTTTCATCAATACCACCAATTAAAGCATATAAATCTGTATCATTACTTCCCGTAGCCCTTGACATAATACCCATAGGACCTTGAACATAAATAGGGGCATAATCTAAACCAGATTCAGGAATAGTACTTATTTCACTGCCTGAATTATATGCATCTTGTAAATTTTTATTATTAAGAATATCATACAATTCATTTAATGCTTTATAAGAAGGTAGATATTCTTCTTCGTTTTGACCTATACTTAATGGATAAGTGTCATCTATACCAAGAATAATGTTAGAATTGATACAACTATTGTTGTATATTCTAAATGATTCGACACCAAGTAGATTATTAATATAAGATTCGCCTTCTGCATATATTCCACCTTTTGTTGATATCGAAGCACTATTACTTTCAATATCCCATTGGTCTGCACCAAAATTATTGATTATAGCAGAACCATTTCCTTCAAAAATACCATGATTGGTAACTTTAATATTAACAAATTCAGGTGATTCAGGAAAAGTTAAATCTATAATATCACCATTAATAACAAGTTGACCAGTTTCATTAATCCAGACATTCTTTGCAACATCCGCATATGGTACAGAGTGTATTGTTTGAGAAGAATATCCTATAATATTTCCATCTGCATAAAGAGTGATTTCAAGAATAGGATTATCTATTTGTGAAAAATCCACACCTTTACAAATAACAGAACTGATAACACCATCAGTAGGAATAGAAGCAGCAGTACCTGTATACATACCTACCGTCCATTCAATTGTAACCTCTGATGTGATAGAAGAATTGACCGCAGCCTGATAATTAAATCCACTACTTTGAGCGGATAAATTCAGACTTAAACCCGTTAAAATAGCAATACAAATGAAGCGGGTTAAAGAATTTAATAAATTTTTCATTTTCATTTTCAGAATGTTTGTTTTGTTTTTTATATATATTTAATTGTTTTTCATTAGATAAATAATTAAAATTAATTATTCACAATGAGAAATAACAGACTATATGAGAGTTTCATTGATGAAATTAGAAAGCATCGTAATTTGCGTAAAAAATATCATAACAATTTAATCGAATTGAATAAATTTCGCGATTTACGTAATGATCGGGATTATATTCAACAACACAATGGTGATTGGTTTTCTTGTTATGATATTCCACTTGAATTACATCATAATTGGACTGTCATTACTGACATATTTATTGCATTTCGATTTATATACGAAAAATTTTTAAATAATGAGGATTATTGTACAAGAATTTTTGTTGAAAGGTGTATGGATACTAATATATCTAACATCAAAGAAGTAGTTGAAAAAGATTTCAAGCGTAAAAAATATGATTGTATGGTTTTTAATGTAAGTCTTGATGAAGATTCTAACGATTTATCCGAAATAAAACAAAAAATATCAGATTGCAAAATTCCTGCTATTGTTTTTGTTGATGCAAATAAACGTACCTGTAGTGATTTGGTTGATGAACCGCTGGGGGAAGAAGAGGCTTGTAATTTTATTGATGATATAAGTGGATATTTATTGCCCAAATCCGGTATGCTTGTATATTTTGAAAGATTTGGTGCACCTCCAGAATATAAAAATTATGATTATGATGGTGATATGAATTTTGAATAATATAATTAATAAAAAGGGGCATCTTGGATGCCCCTTTCGCTTTTTAAAAATTAAAATAAATGTATAAAAATATGAAATATGTAAATAATAAATTTTAATAAAATTTTTTCTCTTTATCTATTAATATTACTATGATTGAGACAAAAGGGTTTCTATATTATTATTTTCCTCTAAAGAAGAATCAATTGTGTATTCGGGCGGATATAACTTTTCACAAATATTATGAATATATTTAGCATTATCAAAAATAATAGATTGTAATTTGTCATTATATCCAACTAAAGTAACAATGTTTTTGAATGTTTTTTGGACAATACGAACAAACATTCTTTGGTAGTAAGAATAAGCCTTTATCTTAACTTTGTTTAAACAGACCCGACAACCAAAATTAAAATCATACTTTTCTTTATCAGTATCCTTACATTTTGTCCATGCATAAAAATCTCTTTCTTGTGTTGTAAATCCCACAATATTTCTAAGATAATCATCTACAGTAACCTTAACATGTATTTTACATTGAATAAGTGTATCACCTTTTTCTCTAAATTCAGGTTCTCCAATAAAACTTATTTTAACACCCAATCCTCCGATAACATCTGCACCTATAACCGATGGCTTTTCTTTTGAAATTCTTTCTTGTAACACTTTTATTTTTTCTGGTGATGAACCGAGTTCTTCTTTGGTCGCTTGAATGGTAACGACTTCACTAATACCTGTTGCAATATACATAATTTTTAAAAATTTTAAATTAATAATCTTACTATTATAAATATATGTTTTTTATTTTAAATTAAAAAATTAATTAAAGTATTTTTTCTAATCCGATTGCTTGTAATTGATCGGAATTAATAAGTCCGAGTTCATATAACATACAAGAAACCTTACTCCAATCAACAAAAGGTCTGTCTGAAAATTCAGGGCGATAACAAAGGGGTACACCCAACGCTGCATCATCAATATACAAATCAGCATAAACCTTACGTGAATTTGACCATATTTGGTCGGGGTTTTCGTTTATTCCATAAAGTGGAATATTATGGTTGGCAAACCAACTTGTTGCTTCTTGTATAGGGTTATGCTCTTCAATTGATGAGGAATCGTTTGGATTATTGTTATAATCTCTCATGGTAAGCAAAATTATTTTATGCCCATTATTTGTTAAAGCCCTTAAAGGTTTTGCCGCTCCTATTTCTCTACCTATTTTTGGAAAAGCATTAGATACGCACGTGCCATCAAAATCTACTGCTATAGTAAAAGTTTTTTCTAACATATTATTTTATTTTTATATTATTTCTACTATTTAAAACTGTTTCTTCAAAATGATTATGTTCTGATATTATATCATTATTTTTATATATGGATATCTGTCCGTTTTTTAAAAATATCTCACAACCTTGATATGTTATTTCAAAGCCGCGTGAACGATTACAAATATATATTGTATCTTGTTCGTCAGACTCTGTTGTAAGAATCAATCCTCCTGATGTTACATATTTACGTAAAGGTTCACAAAGCGATAAAGATGGCATAGTGGTTACAATAAAAATTTCAAAGCATAACCATCGCAAACCTTTGCGATAAGTAAATTCATTTAAAAAATCATTAATCAATTTCGGTGAATTTTGCCATTTACAAAATTTAAATTTAATTTTATTTCTATTCATTATTAGATTAGATTTATTTGTTAGATTTATCATTATCAGGAATGTAAAGAATTGTACCGTTATCTTTGTGAATACATATATTTTTTAAAATATCAATTCTATAAAGTTTGTTTTCGATAATAGACGAATCAGATACTTTTTGAGAATTTAAATACGACTCTTCAGTTTCTATCAAATGGTTAAAATTTTGAAGATTAAAAGCATTTGTAATTATATGAAATCCATTTTTAGTAGGAACATGTGCATAAATCTTACCACCCGCTTTAATTATATTGTTATCAACGTGACATATTATATCAATGTACTTTACATCAACATCAAAAATCCAACGCTTAGATTCATTATTGATACTGGTTTTACCACATGCGTGATTATATGCGTGCTTTGCTGCCTTGTAATCATGTGTAACAATATAATCTGTCAAGTGTTTTAATGTTGCAAATGCTGTTTTTTCAAACGAACGTCTATTAAGATAAAAATAAGCACGTGCATTAAGTATGTTGCATATAGGCTTAATTTCATTTTCGAATAGCATATCTAATTTTTCTATGCTATTAATACAATATGTTTTTATTAGCTTGGAATTGGATGATATATCCGAATTATCCTTACGTCTGATAATAATATCTACTTTATAAAAAGTATCTTCATCAGGAAAATCAATAAGACTTTTTATGAGTTCTAAATTATTAATCATAATGCATATTTTAATAAATCAATTAATGATTGAAGATGATTACTGTTTTAAATATATGAAAAATTTTTAAAATAAAAAAGCGGATTAAATCCGCTTTTAAAAATAACAATTTTTATTTTTATATAACTACTGCTCTAATTTTATCAAGTGCCGCCTCGGGATTAAATTCTCTTGTGGCAATATCATCAAACATTGCATAGCCATATCCATAATAATAATTGACTTTGCCATTGTTTTTAAATGGTGTTGTACCATAGGCACAAAAGTCAATACAATAAACATAGGGTGAGCATACGTTATGTATATAATTCTTGTATGCAGTTCTTGTCCAATTACCAGTATTGCATTCATTATCTGACAAGATAATAATTCTGTCATATTTTTTATTCTCTTGAGTCATTAATTCAAAAACAGATGCAATATTGGTAGATCCGTAATTCTTTTCTGTTAATTTTTCGGCAAGTGTAAAAGGGGATGTGTTTTTGGCAATCTTTTTTGTATAATAATTGGCACCCGAACCAAATAATATTATATCGGCATCTGTGGCAATAGCCAGGGTGGATGCGATAAGAGATGCCTTATCAAGTGCCGTTGCCTTTATAGTATCTTTAGCATCTGTTTTACCGTTTCGGTTTTGTCTACATTTTGCCCAAAACATAGAACCTGAACAATCCAAAACCACACAGGTTTTACCAGGTAACATCTCTTTGAGATTGGGCAATGATTTTTCATACCCTTTTATCAACGCATCACTTACCATGTGATACATTTTATGATAACAGCATTCTTGCTCTAATATTACACGTGCAATATCTATTTGGTATGGCATAATTTTACCGTTAATAATTTTTTTACCATCAGAAATAAGTTTGCACAATAAGTCAATGGTTTCTAAATCACCATCTTTCATAATATTACGAATGTTACGAAGAGCAGCAAGAATACCGAGAGATCCTTCTTTAAGCATTTCTTTCCAGTTTGTATTTTTAGCCTCAGAAAGAATTTTTTCGGCTTCTTGAGTGGTGATTTTGCCATCTTTTATGGCTTGTGCAACTTCTTGACCTGCTTCGGATTGCGCAACCTCCCATGTATCGGCAGAAACGGTAATGCCCCGCATGATAGCGTCTAAGGTTTTCATGTCGGATTCTTCGTTATTAAGAATAACTTTAACCGTTGCTTCTGAATTGGATGGATTTGGGTGTACTAAATTGGCAATATCCATAGTAACCTTGCGATATTTAGCAAGAGTATAGCTATCAACACTTTCCAATACAGACCTAAAACCCTTTTTCATCGCATTAGTTAATGTGCTTTCACCAAGTGCATCAAATACATCTTTTATTGCCGCCATATCATCAAGACGATATATGCAACCACCTTGTTTTTTCTTTTTGTCAAACAAACCATAAAAACGTTTTGCATAATCTGTTCCTGATATAAAAGGAGCAACAATAGCTGCAGCAATATTATTCATATCGCGCATACCCTCACCCAAACACCTTGACCAAACAATAGCTTGACATACAAAATAAGAATTACCATTAATACACAAGCGTTCAATGATATTACGCAATTCACACAATAACTCATCATCAGAACGATACATCTGAGATTCTAATTTACATGTATTAAGTATGGAAACAAGCCGAATTTCATCAGCAAGGGAATAAGCACGAAACCCTTCACGATTTACTGTGTCTTCTTGAGGAATGTTCATTGATTCGATAATACGTTCTTTTGGTGCTATACTACCAAGAACACGTTTAAGTTGATTGTTTCTTTCTTTTAATTTTGCCATATTATAAAAATTTTAAATTGTTAATAAAATTCAAATAAAAAGAAAGTCTTCTTTGGGAAGACTTTCTAATTATTCGGTAAGTAATCAAAACCGAATTAACAAAAACACAATCAACAGGAAAAATTTTATCATTAATTTAAATGTAGAGAAATTTTACTGTCAGAGAATTGTCAGTTTTTATTTATTAATTTATCAAAAAGTATGATCTAAAATAATAACGATGTAACTCTGTCAGTGACTACTACATTTTATATTATAACATGAAGAAAGGTACAAGAGAACAATCTATAAATTTAATTATATAGGAATCGAACCTACTACCTTAAGTTCCCATAACTTATGCTCTATCCAAATGAGCTAATAACTACGAAGAAACTCTCTTGTTGACTGTCATGTATATCAGTATCTGAAAGAACTTTTGTTAATGAATTGTTTGTTCGTTAACAATTTAAATATATGAAATGTTTTTCAATATAAAAATATATTCTTTATATTTTTTGTTAAAAAAAGTTAATTTGTTTTTAACTTGTTCAATTTATTAAGAAAAATAACACTAATAACTTGTTTACATTACATATAAGAACATTATCGATAATTTAAATATCTTATCAACAATTTAAATATATGAAATGTTTTTGATATAAAAAATAAAAACTTATATTTTTTATAAAATAATTTCTTTTTTAATATTTTCTGGTAAACGTGATGATTTTTGGGTTTTGTTTAACCACCATTTTGTTTTGACTTTAACTTGTGGTCTGCGTTGACCTTTCAATATTTCGGAACATTTAAATATCACACCTTCTTTGACAGAAGGAAATTCAGAATTTTCCATAGTCCAATCATTGTTTCTAATTTTTTCTATAATATCCGATGTAAGCACTCCTGTGTAGATAAGTTCAGGTAACTCTATACCGCTATCTTTAAATAGTCGGTAATAATCTTCAGGTTTCATATATCCCTTTCTTTTTAGAAATACATCAATAAGCGCAAGGTGCATTTCATCACCTCTCCTGTGTCTACCGGCAAAACTGTTTTCCCCGTACCATTCAAAAAAGAAAGTGATTTCCTTGATTCCATGAAACACATCCCCCTTATTCCTGTGCTCTTTTACTATACGATTTAATATATCCGTATATTGTGAATTTTTGAAGAATCTAATAACATTTCTAAATCCTTTTGTCCTTTCATCGACCATTGCGTTTTGCGACCCATACGGACCAAATTCACATGTTTCTGGGTTATATACCACACAGAAATTCTGTCCATCAAGCTTATTAAAACCCCAAACCAATTTACCTTTAAGTGTTTCATCATCTTGCATTCTTGGTATATTGTCATAATGTTTCATATAATACAAATATTAATTAGAAAAGTTTCGTAGTCTTTTCTTTTTTAATATTTATATCATTATTTGAAGTATTTATATTTTTTAGATTATTGTTTTTATATTTTTCAATTCTTTCAACTGCTATATTATAATACTCTTCGACCTTTTCGATACCTATAAAATTTCTGTTATTTATAATTGCCATTTTACCGGTTGTACCACTTCCAAGAAAGGGATCGAAAACCATATCATCTTCATTCGACCAACTTAATATATGGTCTTCAACTAATTTTTCGGGAAATATTGCAGGATGTTTAAATGCTATTTTATCGTTTGAAGAGCCACCCAAGCCAACAGAGTAAAACCAAATATTACGTCTTGGAACTTCTTTATCTAAGTCGATAGAGAAATCTTTAATCTCTCTAAAAGAACCGTCTTTGTTTCTGTTAAATGATTTTCTTTTTCGAAAACTTCTTTTATCGTTCCATTTGTTGTGTCTTTTTTCTGTTAATATATTTGTGGTTTTTGGTTTTCCTTTAGAAAATACAAACATATATTCAAACATTTGTTGATATCTGTTTTTGCTATTTGGTGTCGGATTGTTTTTGGCATAAATCATGGTGTCGTGTAATTTAAAACCAACTTCAATAAAAAATAAAGCCTGCCTAAACGAATTACCACTCTCAGAACCGTTTAATGTTTGGTCATTAACAACCCAAACAACTATACCACCTTCTGAAGTTATATCATATAGTAGTTTTGCTACAATTTGAAAGGTTTTAAAATTCCATATTAATGTTTTGTTATAATTTCTGATTTCATCATATGGCGGACTTGTAATTGTTAAATCAACCTTGATTCCTTCTTTTATTAATTTTTGCATTTCATCAATACAATCACCATTAATTATTTTATAATTAGCCATTAATAATACATTATTTATATAGTTTAAAATTATATCTATAATTTATATTGAAGATTTATAAAACAAAAAATCCTCGCATGTTTACGCAAACAAACGAGGATTTAGTTCGAAACTATTTAGTCGAAGCAGGGCTTGTTTAACCTTATTAAGGATAACCGCTATCAGACAGTATGTTAAAACTTACACAAAGTTGAACTTCATGCTTTATTAACTTCTTGCTTCAACCTATCACTACTTTTTAGGTGGTAAACCACGTTCATCCATAGTTGGATAGTCCACAAGCGTAAATTCGGTAGTACTGCTACCTATTATATATTATTATCTTAATTATTTTACTAAAATATTAAGTTTTGTTTAAATATTTATTTAACTGTTAATAGCCCTACAACTCCTCACTGAATCGACTGCTCTTCATCGAAAGGAAATATATCCAGTTGACATTTTTCAACAGTATGTTAAAACTTGAACAAACTTGTCTGTTCATTATTAACTTCTTGCTTCAACCTACTACTACTTTTTAGTGCCTTGTTTCCAAGTCTGTCATCCATAGTTGGATAGTCCACAAGCGTAAATTCGGTAGTACTGCTAC
>JAEEGL015067271.1_pt1 | contig 10637 bp, 8 predicted proteins | sample 9134231 | NCBI WGS metagenome assembly JAEEGL01 (sample SAMN16246548, study PRJNA631951) | gut metagenome | biome: gut microbiome; feature: rumen; material: fiber-attached | host: Bos | place: Iran: Karaj | collected 2018-10 | reverse complement strand
CTTACCTTTTAAAATCTGCGCAACTGCTGATGCAAGACGACCAAGGGTCTGTCCTTCTGCATCGATAACATACCATTTTCTCTGTACGTTAGCGGCGCTTGCAACATAAGTCTTCATTGAGATTCCTCCTGAATGATTTTTCTTTTGCCTTACGGCATTTCTGTCATGTAACCGAACAGGTGGCATTATATAAAAAGAAACACTGCCTGTCAACAGTGTTTCTCATTTTTTTCGAGAAAAATTTCAATTTTTCTTTTCAGATGTGTGAAATAATCATTTTATAAGTGATTATTTCACCTCTTTAAAACTTAATCTCAAAGTTGCAGTACAGAACATCGTCATAAACGTTCTCCGAACCGTTGACCGTCTTATGAACAAAGATCTGCTTCGCTATCCTGTAGCTGCCCTCTGTGAGCTTGCCGTAGGGCTTAAGATCGAAGGTCCTGCTGAAATGGTTGGTGCCGGGATACTGTCCGATGTAATACATGGGCATGATCCACATGAGAGGCTCTTCAGGATTAACCGTTTCCCAGTTCTCTCCGTTAAGACGCTGAAGCTCCCAGCTCTCCCCCGTCGATAAGTAGTAATCCGCGCTTTCCGAAAGGTCAAAACCGAACTCACCCGTTACGTTTCCGTCTTTACATGTTACGGTGCAATAAGTTGAGATATAGTCCATATCGTAATCCGTATACCTTTCCGCCGACTTGTCGGAAGCACCCGTACCTTCGCTTGCAGAAGACGGAGCTATGTACATTGTCGGTGTAGCCGTTAGAGCAGCTACGTTGGCTGACGAGCCCTGTGACATGATCAAATTTTCATCCGCGAATCCGTTGCTGTCTGTGCTCGGCTCGTAAGCAAAGCTCTTCTGCACCATCGATGATGTCTCGATCTCTGCGTCCTTCATCATCATCTTTGGAGGCATCATCTTAACCATGACGGTTCCGCCGCCTATAAGTATGAGCGCAAGGGCTGCAACCGCAAGTCCCGCCTTGAACCAAGCTCTCTTCGTGATGTCGATCACTCCGGAACTTTTTCTCTTAGCGCTCCTCTGTCTTAGGGCGTCGGTTTCTTTGATTATATCATCGTCCAAAAAGGACATTGCTTCAGAGATTTTTTCCTTATCCATATTAAACGGTAAAGCCCTCCGTTTCCAAAAATTCCTTAAGTTTCTGACGGGTTCTGAAAAGGATCATCTTTGCCTTTGCTTCACTCATGCCGTAATATGCCGCTACGTCCTTAAGTGAATCTGCGTAAAAATATCTTCCTACGAAAAGATTTCTCGCCTCGTCGCTCTGATCTCTTAAGAATGAGCTGATCACTTCTCCGAGACGCTTTGCCTCAAGATTCGCTTCAACGTCCGATGTGCCGGGGATACACTCCTCCAGCTCATCGATGGAAGTGGTGTACTCGGAAGGGATACGTTTACCCGCATGACTTCTTCTGTACTCGTCGATGGCGTGTCCTCTTGTCAGTTTACCCAAAAAGAGTGAAAGAACTTCAGGTCTGTGAGGCGGAATCGCATTCCATGCCGAGAGGTAGGTGTCGTTTACACACTCCTCCGAGTCCTCGTTGTTGTATAAGATGTTGTTCGCTATCTTTAAAAGATATTTGCCGTACTTACTCTGCGTCTCACTGAGCGCAGCTTCATTTCTGTCAAAATAAAGCTGTACGATTTTTGCATCTTCCATTTTTTTCACTCTTACCCTATATCACGTTAAAAATTAGCTTTGGTTTCCGATGGTATGATAAAAAAACTGTAAAGGATTAAAAATCTCACTTCACTATCAGCGCCAAAGGCATGTTCCAGGAACTGTTGGCATAATAGAACGTTACGCTGTTCATGAGGTATTCACCGTTGTAATACATGCAGGACGAACTGCCGCCGTCAAGGTTGGCCGCGTTCACGGCGCCATATTCTTCCATAAGGTCTATCAGGTCGGAGGCCGAAGCTCCGATATGTCCCGACGCTCCGCGTCCGTCCGTTACGAGGAGGAGAAGAGCTCCATCCCCTCTCTGTCCTATAGCGGTTCTCGGATTGAGACCGCTGCCCATTCCGTTCATTTCGCGCTTCTCGCCGTTTATGATCAGCTGAACGAAATGGTTGTTCTTATCGCTGCTTTCTTCCTGGAAGCACACCGCATCGCGGATCTTCTTCCTGTCGATGAGTTCCTCCACCTGTTTCTCGCTGTATGCCTTCATGTTCTCATCAAAGAGATTTTCAACGATAAGGATGTTGTCTTCCGTAAAACCTATAAGAACAAGACCTGTTCTCTCTTTGGGTTTGTTACGGAGGATCTCGCCGTTACTCACAACAACACCGTAGGGCATTCCGCCGGTGTTACCGCCTTCCTCGTAGAGACCGCCGTTGATGCCGGCTACGGCGTGAGCGTTATCCACATAGGCTTTAAGTGTCTGTCCCATTTTTCCCCAGGGGTATTTGGCACTTACCGACATTCTCGAAGGATCGTAGACTATCATCATCTTTCCCTCGAAGCTGCCTCCGGTTACGTCAAAGACATCAATACCGTCTCCGTCAGGGTCTTCCGTCCGCGTATCCGCTGTCTGTGTCGTTCCGTCCTTTACGCTGCCTGCGTTCACCTCATTCACATGCTCTGTATAGACCGGATCTCTCGGCTTTATGTTTATAAGGCTTTCGTCCACTTCTCCTTCCAGTTTACCCATGGAATTGGAAGCGACTATGCTGTTTATCTCATCCTCGTTCAGGTACCAGCTTACGACAAACTTGAGCTTACCCGTTTCAAGCATCGTTGTGACAAAGGTTCTCTGGGCGTTCGGTCTCTTAGAGCTGCACGCCATGGCGCAAAGGAAATAAAGGATGAGAAAAAGAATGACAACAAAAGTAAGAAAGAACATAAATCCTTTCCCTATCTTAATTCCGATATGCTCTTTTGTCGAAAACTTAGCCATCCGTTTCCCCGTTTAATTTAAGTCACAACAGATCTTTCATTTAAGCGGCACCATCTCCGCCATAAGCCATTCTCTGTCCGCATCCGCATCGGGATTCTTTATAAAGAACACGCGCACCGATGTGGTATCAAGACGGTGATCGTACCATATACTGTTCGTACCGCTCCAAAGATCGATCCTTTTGGTAAAGGAAAAATCAGCGGAAAATACTATATCTCCGTACATAACAAAGTTCTCGATCTTTTCGTCGGAGAATGCAGGATAAGGCTTGTGCTTACTTATGGTCCAGATATCCTCTCCGTAAGCCCAGCCTCTGAGTTCCTTATAAAGAGCTGTGTCGGGCAGCAAAAACGCCGCAAGGACACCGAATCCGTGGTCCGCGGGAGACTTGGACGTATATGTGAGTCCTTTGGTGTTCATGCCTTCGATATAAGGTACCCTGTTGCCGTTCTTGTCTTTGAAGATATACGCATCATACCCTTCCGGCTTAAGATCGTCGGTCATGAAGAGGCTCCAGTTCTTCACATAGGAGAACGCTTCCTCTTCCCCCATCACATCCGCCGGTATTTTGTCCGCAAACGTCTGTTCGGTGCGTGTATATGCACTGTTTTCCTCCCAGACAGGCTTCATCATGTTGCCGAGGTTGTCATAAAAAACAACATCGGGTGCGGCGAGCGCGTCGGTAAACGCATACTCCGCCATCCTCGGCATATCGGCAAAAGAATAACATCTTTTGTATTCGGGGTTTTCCGTTACGGAAACGATATAGTCGGATGTCTCCTTATCGGAGTTATTGAAAACCGCTCTGAAATTGTCGGGAAGAGTCATTCGGAAGTTTCTTGTCTCAAGCTCCTCGCCGTCCTTAAGAACAGCTTCGTTTCCGTATGCATCACGGACCGTCACTTCAAATCCGGGAGTCTCGGTTTCTATTATGACTGTCTTTCTGCCGTTTTCAGCACTTTTTTCCGAAACGTTGTCGCCACGCGCGGTAAGTCCTTCCGGTAATTCCACAGAATACCTGTACTTTTCCACAATGATCTCTTCCGGAGTCGGTGTCGGCGCACAGGTCACACTCGCCTGTTTCTCAGCCTCAGCCTTTTCATGCTCTCTTTCGTAGCGGTTAAGCGCATTATTCCCAACGACAAGTACTGCTGCCCCGCCCAGGAGCAGCAGTACCGTGTATATCATATAGATTTTAAAGAAACTTTTCCCCATCGTTTCCCCGTATCAGTTCGTTTTTTGCCGTAATCGTCTTCGTTTCCTGTTGTGTGCATACCTGACGTAGGACACAAGCGGAATCTCGACGGCTATGGATATCAGCGCGACGGATAAAGGTACCTTGTGTGCCTGAACGTAATCCGTCTGTATCGCCCTGTCGATCATCGCCCCCGTTTTTCTTCCAAACTGAACGATCTTCGGAAGAGGTGTGGGTGTCGATGTCGGTGTAGGCGTATTGGTGGGTGTAGGTGTATTTGTGGGCGTCGGCGTCGGTGTAGGTGTAAAGGTCGGCGTCGGCGTAAAGGTCGGTGTGGGTGTCGGTGAAGGTATGAGCTTCAGGTAATCCGTAGATACCCATCCCCGTGCTCTTCCTTCTTCGGTATCAACATCAACTTTTGCCCAGTCCATGCCGTTTCCGCCCTGAACAAACATCTCGATGTTGAGTCTTGTTCCGCGGAGGAGCCAGCCGAGGATCTTGGAGTTGATGGTGTAGGACTCTCTTATGGTAAGTCTTCCGAATTCGGTAGTTACCTCATATTCACCGGCCTCGTAATCGGTTGCGAGAGGCGGTGTGGGTGTCGGAGTCGGTGAGAATGCCGCTTCGAGTGTGGCATATTCCATGGCGATCCATCCCCATGTCTGAACGTTGTTCTGTCCTTCCACATTATCCGGAACGGGCGTGAGATTAGCGCTCGCCGTATTCTTATTGGGAACCGTGAAGATGTATCCCCAATGGTGTCCGTTTTCATTATATACAAAGTCGTAGATCTTAACGAGGGAGCCCGCTTCGAGCTTGGAAACCACATCGGAATTGGTGCTCGTATCGGCTCTCAGGTTGAGATAGGATCCGTCATCAACACTGACCGTATAGAAACCTGCGTTATACTTTGCGGGTCTGGGTGTCACTGTCGGTCTGGGAGCGGGTGTGCTGGAGGGTGTGGGTGTGATGTTCTTCTGAAGCACCGCAAGATCGGCTCTGCTTATCTCCCCTGCGAATATGTTGTAATATCCCTTATATACATAAGACCAGTTGATGGTGTGATACTTATCCGCAAACTGAGTCCATGTGAGAGTCTGCACTTCACTTACATAGCATCTCTTACCCCAGTTACAGTCTATTACATAGAGTCTGCCGGTGCCGTAATCAACGCCGAGGACGATGACCGAGTGATTACCGTAATTGCAGCGGATGTGTGTTCCGGGATGGATCACATCGGCATAATCGATGAACCACTTCTCCACTTCCGGTCCCGTGATCTCACGGTTACCCGTTCCTGTGCCGGGAAGGTAGGTGAACATGTTACGGTTCGAAATATTGTTTACACCGAAAAGCACCTGCTGCATAAACATTGCGTAGCCCATGCACTGGGTTGCCTTAAGGTCCACCAATTCTCCCTCGATGGTTACATATCTCAAGCAGTTGCAGAGAGGGTTCAGGTTGTCTTCAAGGCAGTTGATCTCGGGATGATTCGGATGGCACACGCAGGCTGCCCCGTTTTTGCTGAAATAGGAACCGGGTCCGTACAGCTCGAAAGCATACTCTATCCTCTGTGCTATGTATTTATCCGTCGTAAACTGAGCTCCATATGAAGCACTCATTGGGTCAAATTCATCAACCGTAAGCGTCGTTGCCGCATAGGCATAGTCTTCGTGTCCGAGACCCGTTCCCGCCATAAACTGCAGCAATAACGTCAATATTATTATCTTAGCTGTTTTGCGATATCTTCTTCTCATTGTAAAAACTTTTCCCACTCACCGTCAGCGGCCTTGCCGAACAAGGTCTTGACGTCTTTACCCAAATGTCGTCCGAAGATCAGCCTGCCGTTCACAGCTGTCTTCTTAAGCTTCGCGTCGAACAATGCAAGGTTCTTCCTGTATTCCTCGCGCCTTACTCTTTCTGCTTCCTCCTGTTCCGCGATCTGCGCAAGCTCGGTATAGGTCTGAACGTTTTCCGTCATGTCGTTCATCGTATCTTCGCCCACAGTTGATCGGAACAGCCCAAAATAAGCAGCATCGTCAAATTTGAACTTTGCGCCCGAAAAGTGCGTTCCGCACCATGTATCTGTATGCCTGTTGTTGTATGTCGTCTCCAACAGGTCTTTTATGCCGTCGTTCAAGTCAAAGATCACTGATCTGGGATCCTTATATCTGTATTTATGCAGATATGTTTTGGGAACATCCCACACACCGTATTTGCCGGAGGATTCCGCACAGTACAATGCATCCGCTGAGTTTTCGACAGCGTCGGCAACCGCGTTTGCAAGGGTTATGTGAGTGCCGTTCCCGTATTCACCCGAAAGATCGGGACCTACGACCACCGGCGGCCTGAATTTCCTTATATTTTCGGTAACGAAAGATAACACGTTACTGTATCCGTAAAATTTATCGGCAATTGCAGACTTGTTTATCATCTTATTTCTGAAATTTCCGTTTACGGGGTAATATTTTACTCCAAGTTGCCATAGAGAATCAAGCATTTCATGCTCTTTTATTTTTTCTTCTGTGGTCGTGTACTCACACATGTACGCAACTTGCACTCTGAGCCCGTTTTGACCCGCATATATGGCTTCAACGGCGCCAAAATCTATGATCTCATCTCCCGCATGGGGAACAAAGATGAGAATGTCGGCATTTACGGGGAGAGTTTCCCACTGCTGAACTCTTTTGGGGATCTCACCAACCCCGTAGGCATAGAGCTCGCAGATCCCGGCCCTGTTATTAAAGGTCAGTACACATTCTCCCGTTGTTTCCGGCAGAGAGACGAACTCGTGAAGATAGCCGTTCTTGCCGCATGTGATGTAAGTATTCCCGCTCTGAAGCTCCCATTCTCCCGGAACAAATTCACTGTCCCAGATAATGTAAAGTGCTTTTATGGTGCTTCCCGAGCTTATAACAAGCTTCTCTCCCTCCTCAAGAACGACGGCGGTTTCCACATTTCCGTCCCACATTATGGAATCGTCCGCAATCTTCCCGCTGTTTCCGCGCACTTCTGCGTGAAGTGCAACAGAAGGGGCTTCCGCTGCCCCGGCGCTTACCGGCTTCCATGCCGCCGTGAGAGCTGCCGCAAACATCAGTCCGAACAATATTCTGTTTTTATTTGTCCCATTGTTCTTCAATGAATGTGTGCCTTAAATACAGTCTTCTGCCGGTCTGCACCGTTCTTTTTATCAAAGTTTCGTATTGCTCTTCATATGTCGGGAGATTCTCCCACATATCAGAATTCCCTTCACTGTCCATACCCACCGTGCTTCTGTAGAGCCCAAATGCCGCACAGTCAAACTTGGGATATTCATCGGATACATAGAACCATGTGTCCTGCTGGGTCACATGCTTTTTAAATGCCGCGTTCTGTACCTCGAGAGAATTTTGCCCGCCGAACTCCGAAAGAGGAGATCGAAGGTCAAGCCTCATCTTATTCTTCGTGTAAAGATGATAATATGCCTTGGGGACTTCCCATGTTCCGTATTTTGCGGCAGAATCGGGGAGGAAGGTTTCATCCATGCTCTTATCCAGCGCTTCCGCCGCTGCTTTCGCAAACAGCCTGTGACCGCCGTGTCCGTATTCGCCGTTAAAATCCTGAGAAACAAGGATCAGCGGTCTGAAACGCCGTATGTTCTCGGTAACGAATCTCACGACCTCGTTGTAATCGTACTGTGTAAGTGCTTTTTCCAGGGAAGTGCTGTAAGCATCCGGGAACCACCCGTTCACGGGATAGTTTCTAATGCCCATTTCCCAAAGTCCGTCAAGCTTTTCATGCTCTCTGGTAACCGACCTGTAGCCGTAATCGTTCAAAGTAAAATCGCACATATATGCGACCTGTGTCTTAAGCTTCTCCTGTCCGGCGTACAATACACAAACACCGCCGAGGAAGAGCACTTCGTCATCCGCATGGGTGGAAAGTATGAGAAGATCCGCTTCTTTACAGGGCGGAAGCCATCTCTGCACATTGGCCGGAACATCGCCCTCGCCGTATGCTTCGATCTCCACGATCCCCGCTGCCTTATTGGGGAAGTTCAGAGTGCAGCTTAAGGTTCCCGTCGGCAGCTCGACGTACTCGTGAAGGAATCCGTCCGTTCCGCAGGTGAAGCTCGTGTCTTGGCACTCAAGGGTCCATTCTCCCGGCAGGCAGGCCGCCGACCACTTGATATAAAGTCCGCCAAGGGGGACTTCGGAACTCACCTTTAAGCTCTGCCCCTTGGCAAAAGCAACGTAGCTCTTGCTTGTGGGTCCGTCGGCACCGAATCCGTCGGAAAGCTTCTTGCAGTTACTTCCCGCGGAATGTTCAAATCCAACCGTCACCTTCGCGGCATCCGCCGCATAAGCTTTTTCGGTTCTTGCAAAACTCATTGTCACCGCAACGGTCATAAGAAAAATTACAGGTTTCCACGCCTTTGTCGGTTTTTTTACCATAGTCCATGCCTCTCAAGTAAGTATTATAGCTGTCATTTTACGACGAATGCTATGGGCAGGTTCCATGAGGTATTTGATTTTCTGAATGTAACGCTGTCCATGATGTATTCATCGTTATATACCATGCAGGATGAACTTCCGCCATCAAGATTGGCTGCGTTCACCGCACCGTATTCCAACATGATCTCGATAAGGTCGGATGCTGAGGCGCCGAGATGTCCCGAAGCTCCTCTTCCATCAGTAACGAGGAGCAGGAGCGCTCCGTCCGCTCTCTGTCCGATAGCGGTCCTGGGGTTATAACCGCTGCCGAGATTGCCGTTGAGTTCCCTGGGCTTCCCGTTAATGATGAGCTGTACAAAATGGTTGTTCTTGTCGCCAAATTCCTCCTGGAAAGTACAGCCGTCACGTATCTTTTTATCCTGAACAAGCTGAACGACCCCCGCCTTATCGAGTTCGGAAAGGTCCTCAACTATAAGTATGTTATCTTCCGTAAGTGCGATGAGCACAAGCCCGACCAGTTCATCCGGACTGTTGGTCTGAATATTTCCGTGGCTCACGGTAACGCCGTAAGGACGTCCGCCCGCCTCAGTCTGGTTATAAAGGCCGCCGTTTATCGCTGCGACGGCGTTGTATTCCTTTACGATGACGTCAAGGGGAGCGCCTTTTCTGTAATCGTTATAATAGGATTCAAGCTCTACTCTCGAAGGGTCCAGCACCACCATAAGCGTTCCGTAGAAATTTCTTCCCGCTATCTTGTGAAGGATGATGCCGTCTCCGTCCTCATCCACTTCCGTCACCGTGTTTTCGGAACTTCCGGGATAGACCGTGGTCGTAGCTGCGCCCACGTGACTTCCCGCCGCATCACCGTTTCCTGTTGCGTCCTTGTTGCCGGCAACCACCGTGATGAGCCCTGTGTCCACCGATTCGTTAAGATCCGACATGGAATTCCTTTCAACTATTTCGGCGATCTCATCGGGTGTCAGGTACCAGGATGCAAGGAACTTTAATGCACCCGTTTCAAGGATGGTGCTTACGAATATCTCACGCGCCGTGGATGATCCTCCGTTACAGATAATGTTCATCGAAAGGATCAGGATCGTAAGGATACCCGCAATAACGGTGCCTACGCACGCAAGCAGTCTTGCAAGATTGACCAGTATTAACTTGGGAAGCTTTTGCTTATCCATGAAGCTTAATTCTCCAGTCTGGCTCTCTGTCCGGCTATCCTCCATTTTCCGTCGTAAAGGCAGAAGAAGAAGGTGCTGTCTATCAGATCGTAACGGTTACCTTTTTCGTAACTCGTTGTAAGATACATTTCCTTGTTCAGGTAGATGTCGCAGGAAAACAGATTTTCCGCATATCTGATGTAATTCGATACTCTTTCCTCGACAAACTGCGTCGACGAATGATTGGAAACAAACGTAATGTCTATGCTGTCGGCAAATTTCTCGGCATTTTCATAGAAGTCCGTGCCGGGAACAAGGTATTTCCTGAGGCTTGTAAAGCCGTGTCTCGACCCGCCGATGTCATCCGAAAGGAAAAGCGACCATATCTTGACACTTCCCATGGGATCGGCCTGAGCGATCACTTCCTCGGGAACTTCCTTAAGCGCCGTCTGTTCCGTGATCTCAAAATAATTACCCTTGAACTCATATTCCGCGCGCTGTCCGAAATTGTCGGTGATCTCAAGCTCGGGAAGCTTTAAGAGTCCCTTCATCTCGTATCTTAAGAGAACGGGCATTTTGGCAAAATCCGTGTAATCCGAATATTTCTGGACGGGCTTACGCTCTGTCACGAACTTCTCAAAATCGTTCCCGTTCCACTCCACCTTGAAGTTGTCGGGAAGGACGAAAGCAACGTCCATGGCTTCGATGGTGTCGCCGCTCCTGTATTCCACTCTGTTGCCGTAAATATCGCCGATGATCAGGTGATCCTGTGAAGTGACTCCTTCATAATGGATGCCGCCCTCTTCCGTGACGCCCGTAAGCTTGTGTTCACCGTCGTAGAGGCTGTAGAACTCGGGTAATATCAGGTTGTATCCGTAGGTCTTCGCGGTGCAGTAACCGTTTTCCGTAACACAG
>JAEEGL014706757.1_pt1 | contig 10637 bp, 5 predicted proteins | sample 9134231 | NCBI WGS metagenome assembly JAEEGL01 (sample SAMN16246548, study PRJNA631951) | gut metagenome | biome: gut microbiome; feature: rumen; material: fiber-attached | host: Bos | place: Iran: Karaj | collected 2018-10 | reverse complement strand
CGGTGCTTTATTCAGATAATGATTTTGTAAATCCTTCGTCGAACACAGCCCGCTTCCGCATTCCGGACAATCCGCCACAGGAGATGACCTTCAGATACGGAGCTGCAAAAACTCCATGCAGGATTACACTTTCAGCTGTAATTGAAGATGCTCAAGAAGGAGACTATCATTTTATTACCAGGTCTCTTGAACTGGGAGAAAACTGATGGATAAGGCTGTGGAAAATCAGATGGATAAAGCTGCTCACTGGTATCTGCATGTAGACCTGGATGCCTTTTTTGCCTCTGTTGAACAGCTGGATAATCCGGAATACAGGGGTAAGCCGGTTATTGTCGGCGGAAAGCCGGAGGACAGACGAAGTGTTGTTTCCACAGCCTCCTACGAAGCCCGCGTCTTTGGCGTTCATTCTGCAATGCCAACCTTTCAGGCCTACAAGCTTTGTCCCCAGGGAATCTTTGTCCACGGCCGCATGCACCGCTATGCAGAGCTATCCCATCAGATAATGACTATTTTCCGCGACTATTCTCCCGATGTTGATCAGATGTCCATTGATGAGGCCTTTATTGATTTAACCGGAACAGAAAAGCTTTTCGGTCCGCCGGAAGAAACAGCCCGGGCAATCAAGGCCCGCGTAAAAGAAGAAACAGGACTTACCGTTTCTGTGGGCCTTGCTACTACAAAGTATCTGGCAAAAATTGCATCGGGACTTTCCAAGCCTGACGGTTTTTATCATATCAAAAGCGGCCAGGAAGAAAGCTTTATGCTCCAACTTCCTCTTAACAAAGTCTGGGGTCTGGGGCCAAAATCTCTGGAGCTCATCAGAAGCAAGGGCTTTAGAAGCACCCGGGACCTTTATGAAAAGGATTATGACACGCTGGAATTTCTTTTTGGCAAAAACATGGCAGGCTTTTTGTACAATGTTGTTCGGGGAATAGAAAAAGAATCCTTTACCAGGGAAAGTAAGTCCCACTCTATAAGCGCAGAAAATACTTTTCCCTATGACCTTACAGATATCTATACAATCGAGACAGAGCTTTTAGAGCTGGCTCACGGTGTTTTTTTCCGCCTGCTCAAGGAAGAAGGTTATTCCCGCACTGCCTTTGTAAAAATCCGCTATGAAGATTTTTCTACCTGCACTGTTCAGGAAACTCTTGAGCGAAATATCATTACTCTGGATTCCTATTTTGAAATCATAAAAAGACTTTTTGAAAAACGCTATGAAAATGGCCGGGGCATAAGACTACTTGGAGTCGGCTTTGAAAATATTGTTAAGGAAGAAAAGCCTTATCAGCAGGATTTATTTTCTGATAACAGGGACGAAAAAAAGCAGGCTGTGGAAAAGGCAATTCTAGGTCTTTCAAAAAAGCATCCGGAAATAAAAGTAAGCAAGGCAAGAACCCTTAAGGCAATTCTGCTGGTCTTTTTGATAGGGGCACTGCCTTCGCAGGCAAAGGCAGAAGAAACGGGAACAGTAGAAGCAGTTGAAGAAGCGGCAACATCTGCCAGCCTTTTTGATTATGAAATTGATGACAAAAATCATGTTGAGTTTACTGCAAACGGACTGTGGAAGGCAGATTTAGAAAGCGGAGTAAACTTTTCCTTTGGAAATGATACTGACTTTGCAGCTTCTCCCATCGTTCCGGTATTTAAGCAGGAAACTGATATTGCAGCCCTTTTGACTCTGAATCAGCGCTGGTATTTTGAAGCTGCCTTTGCAGATGAGTTTACCCGTAATACCCTTGCCTTTGGTTATAAGGGGCCGAATCTTGTAAGGAGCTTTCGTCTAGCAAACCGGGGAGTAACTATGGCCCAGGGCTATTCGGCTGAGCATTTTGGTTATGCTCTCCGGGGTGGCAGTAACCAGGCACCGGGTGCTTCCCTGCAGCTTATTTCTCCTTCTGAAAAGCTGCAGGCTGATTTTCTTGTCCGTTATGATATGACGGAAAGTAAAAGTGCCCTTTATTACGGAATGAATAAGGTAAACGAGAGCAGTCTGAATGCAGCCTCCTTTGCTTATGGAAGGGAGTTCCGTTTTCCGGAAGAATGCGGGCCCCTGCTTTATGATATTTCCGGAGTTTATGTTGAAAACGAAAATGGCAGATATAAGGATGCGCGCTCGCGGAAATATAAAAAGCTGAGCCGGGACCAGTATGCAGTCCTTGCAGGAGAGCCGGCCGCCCCTGCTCCCCGCCTCTTTCTGTCTGTCGGGGCGGGCGGCGGCCTCACCGCCACTTCAGAAATCCCCTCAATCCTCATAACCTTTACGACCTCCAGCGCCGTCGCCGAGCTCACAGCCGCCGCTGGTTCCTACACAAATCCCGGCAGCTATCTTGGAAAAATCCAGCAGGAATTAGGCTGCAGCGGGAGCTATCAGCTGACCGATTACAGCTATGAACTGACAACAGAGCTCGATGGAAGCCCAGCCCTTATAATTCAAAACTACGAAGGCTTTTCTCCTTTTTTGGTTGCAGACCTTTACGATTTTGGAACAAATAAAAACGCAGACTATTTAGTCATAGCAGATAAATCAGAAATCCCAGTTACAAAATACAAGGCTGCCCAAAGCGAAGACCTTTATACCAGCCTTTACGAAAATCTTTTTGACAAACCCCAGAGCAGTGTAAAAATCACAAACCGGGAAAAGGCCCAGAGCCCCTATCCTTTTGCCAGTGACTATCCCGAAATCTATCTTGGAATCAAAAACGAAGTTCCCCTTTCTATCCGGGCAAGAAGCTATAGCCCGGTTACAGAAATCCTTATTTCCAAAAAGGCAGCCGCAGGAACAGTTCAAGTTTACAAAAACGGCAGCCTGATTCCTGGAGCAGTTTTTAATGAAAATACCGGAGTTGTGCAGCTGAATACAGCAGTTGCCGACACAGACGAAATACTTGTGACCTGGCAGGAAGAGGCAGACGATTTTTCAAGCGGAGCCGTGGCCGCTGCAGCAGGCCTCAAGGTCAATTTTCTGCCGGGCCTCAACGCAGACTTTTCCCTCACCGCCCGACAGCCCTTAACCTTTGAGCCGGAATACGCCCGGGCAGGCTCCCAGAAAAACAGCTTTGCTGCCTTTACTTCCGGCCTCAGCTTTGAAAGAGAGGGCTTTACAATCAAAGAAAAGGCCGCTATTTCCCTCTTAAACGACAACACCACCGAGGGCCTTTCCATCTATTCCTGGGAAAAGCTTTACGAAGAATACGAAAAGGAAAAGTCTCAGAATCCCGATTCAAAAATTACAAAGCCTGAAAAAGCTTCTCTTGTAAGATTTAAATCCCAGGATTTTTCTGCCTACAAAAAAATCAACCTCAAGCTTAGATTTGTAAAAGAAGCAGGCAGCACATTTACCGGCCCTCTCCTTCTCCTTTTAGACACCGATACAGGAAGCTCTGCTGCCGGCAGCGAAGCCCTTTATCTTTTTATTAAGGATATCAAAGACATAACAGGCAGTTCAGACACAAGCGATGAAGTTACCTCTACCATTAAAATTGATACAGAAGAAAAAAAGGTTTTCATAGACGGAAGCCCACTTTCCTCTGACTGCTATGAGCTCAGGCTTCATAAAGAAGTGCTCCCTTCAAGACTGACTCTGGAATGCAGTGGGCAATCTGCCGGGCAGTCAGGCGGTCAGAAGGCCTTAATCGAAGAGCTGGATTTTGAAGAAGCCCGAACTTACGCAACGCTTAGAAACTACACGGCCCTTGAATATAAAAAAGAAGGAAGCCTGGTAGAAATCGGGGATTTTGCCCTTATAAAAGATTTACAGCTTTCTGCAAAATCCGACCAGGGAAGCGGAAACCTTCTGGAGCCGGAGCCCTTTGTAACTTCAAAGGCCCAGGCAAAGGCTACAGTAAGCGGGCTTGCTCTTTCTGCCGATGCCGCTCTTCAGACTCTGAAGGAGAATACCAGCCTTACCGAAGCAGGGCACAGCATAAAAACAGACGGCAGCATTCTTCCCTTCCGTATAATTTCTGCAGAGGACACTTACCGCTATAAGGCTTCTGCAAAGGAAGTCAGAAAAGAAAACAATTTTGGTCTGGACCTCTCCGCTGTAAAGCTTCCGCTTAAGACCGTCTTTAATACAAAGGCAGATGCTTCCGCCTTCCGTGAAAAACAGAATGCCCTGCTTTCTGCAGATTTTTCTCACAAGCTTTCTGACTTTGATTTAGGACTTGGAGCAAAGCTTGAAGTTTCACAAAAGCTGAGCCGCAAGCCGGAGGAAAATCCTTTTATCAAAGATCAGCTTCCGGACTACGGCCAGAGCTGGCTTGAGATTTCAGAGCTTGAATTTTCTTCCGGTAAAAAAGCTGCAGACACCAGGGACAGTCTCTGGTCTGCCTGTCTTGGAGCAGGTGCTCCCCTCGGCCAGTCAGGCATTACCTTAAAACCAAAGCTTACTTATGAGCTTTCTGATATCTATACTTCCCAGACAGAAAGTAAAACTAATGCAGCCCTTTTTACAGACAAGGAATATATGCAGCTGCTTCTTCCTTTCTCCATGGAAAAGAAGGCAATAAACTTTGAGATTTCCAGAACAGGTGGCGCAACAGAAAGCCTTGATCTGGCTGACACAGTCTACACCGACGGCGACTATGCAAAAGATTCCCAAAAGCTTTTTGAACTGCAAAAGCAGAGGGACTGGTTTTACAGCAGCATTCCTTTTTACGAGCTTTTTGACCGGGAGCTGAAAGAAAAAATTTCCGGGGCCTATGCGGCAAAATACGAGGGAAGCTTTAAGCGTTCCCTCTATAACTCAATTAAAGACCTCTACATTCCCTCTGGCCTCACCCTTGGTATAAGCCGTGAAATCAAAAATCAAAAACCTCAGTCAGACATATATCAGTTCAAGGCAGTAATCATAAACAATTCAATTAATAATCTTGGAAGCAACAGCAGGGGAAAATATTTTACCTTCTTCCAGCAGGAGGAGCTTACAACAAACCTCACGGCTCTTCTTAAAATACCAGCCGAGGAGCCCGAAAACTTCAGGTTAAAAATCCAGACCTATGCCCAGGCCCTGCTCTTTATCCGGGAAAAAACTATTCTTTCAGAACAGCTTGATTTTGCAATTGAAAATACTGCCGACTGGAATATAAGAGATACAATTTCCTGGACAAGACCTTCGCAGACCAGTCTGCTTACAGCCCTGGTAAAGCTCTTTACAGATGAAGCACCAGGCGGACTTTCAATTTCCCGCAAGGACAGCTTTACTGCCGAAGCAGGAAGAATAAATGCAGTGCTTCAGCAGAAGTACAGCTACAATCACACAGTCGGAATTGATTTTCTTGAGTATTATAATATAAATGCAGGAATCGGAGGCTGCCTTACCTTAAATCAGAAAAAGGCAGACAGCCTCAGCATCAATGTGAGTCTTGGTGCTAAGGCAGAGTTTAAATAAAAGCTTTGCAGAAATTGAAGATTACTGCAGCGGCGCAAAATAGCCGGTTTCATCGCGGCCACTTCGGTTCAAAAGATAAACCTCAGCTTCCAGCGGCAGATAATTTGTTCCAAAGTTTGTAGACATTGCAGAGGTGAAGGAAAGCTGATAGATTCCCTGAGGCAGTTCAATTACATCCTTCACAAGGTCACCCAGGCCCTGAGGGCGGTAGATATAATAAACATCACCGGTGGTACTTTCCGAAACATAAGCAAGCTCATCTCCAAGGGCAGCCTGATCCAGCTGAATAACCGAGAAAGAAATTGAATTGTTGTTCATGTACGAAGAAAGCTCAGCAAGATTATATTTTTCGAAGGTAAGTCCGTTAGAGTTTCCTGCGGTAATAAGAATGATGCCACGCTTTTTTGCCGCATTAATAAGGTCGTTGGAAGCAAGTCTCAAAGCAAGGTCACAGGCAGCGCTTGAAGTCTCCTTTGTCTTAAGGGCAGCAAGACTGAAGTCGCCCAGAGAAGAAGGATTACCAACATATTCCACTGCAGGAATTGCGCCTGCCGCAACAATTCTAAGAACGCCCTTTCCCTCCATCGAGGCGGCAACTTCCCTTACACTGCTTTCAATTTCACGGCCATAGAGAGAAGAATCGACAGAGCGGTCTATAATAATCGTAATGTCTGCCTCGGTATTATTAGAAGCCGCGCCCAGCATCTTAAGCTTAGAAACCGGCCTCATGTTTTCTGTAAGGTAAAAGTTTTCTTCCTGCAGACCAACTACAGGCTGACGGTGACGGTTTTCAACTCTAAGCTCAACCGTAACGTTAGGGAACTTAGAAGCATCAATCTGTTCAATCTGAACAAAAAGACCGCCTACAAGCTCCTGCACCTTAGACATTACATATACTTCATTTGCAGTAAAATCAGTTACAATTACATTACCATTAACATCCGGACTTGCAGAGGTTACCCGCGCCGGAGCATTACCAGTTCTTACGTATTCAAACAAGGCACCCGAATCTGCATCTACAGAAACAACCCGGTTAGAATCGCAGACAATAAGACTTCCGTTCCAGTATTTTAAAGATTCCGGCTTAGAGAAGGTGCCTGGCTCTACCAGCTCGCGGATATAGTTTCCGGCCCTGTCGAATTCATAAATGCTGCCGGTCTGGTCATCTGCAACAAAAACCCTTTCTTCTGTAACTGCAATACCTGTAGGACCTTTTAGGCCTGCAAAATCAGCACTGCTTCCACCAAAGAAGAAAACAGGCTCCCCGTCCTTATCAAAAACATCAATACGGCGGTTACCGTAATCTGTTACATAAATGCGTTCCAGATAATCCTGGGCAAGATAAAGAGGACCAACCATTTCCCCTGTTCCGCGCCCTTTCTTACCTATGTATTTTTCAAAATGACCTTTACTGTTTAAAAGTGCAAGACGGTCTCCCGCATGCTCGCTTACAAGGAGCTTACCGTCGTGAAGGCGAAGAATATCACTAGGGCGGTCAAAGCCGTTTAAAGGACCTTCAATGCGGTTTACAACCTTTCCATTTTGATTTAAAAGAATAAGCTCGTTTGTATTATAAGCGGCAATCCACATGGTGCCGTCGTAATTCGGCTGAACTGCAATAGGGCCGCTGAAAACAAGATTTCCCTGAAAATCTCCGGGAAAGGCACCTGCTTCGGAAAAGCGCATAAGCTTGTCGGTTGAATCTCCTGTAACTCGTCTTTCCCTTACAATTTCGATTTTATTTTCAAGAAGAAGTCCGCCGTAGCCGTTTTCGCTGGCATTATTCCAGTAGCTCAGGGCAGAGCCTTCGAGTCCGGCTTTATAATAGGCCTTTCCCAGCCAGTCAAGAATCAGATTATCATCCGGAAGATAGGCAAGTGCTTTTTCGAACTGTACTATAGCCTCGTTAAAGGCTCCCTTATAATAGGCCTGTACACCGCGCCTGAATTCCTCAGAAGCAAAGCCTTCATTACCGGTTCTTATTCTGTCTTCAGGCACCCGCAGTCCGGCATCATCGGTAGTTACCTGTGCAAAAAGAGCACTTGCTGCGAATACGGCTGAAAAAATCAAAGCGGAAATCTTTTTCATCAATTAGTGCCCCGTCTTCAGTCTTACTGATTTTATATGCTCCGCAATTTCAACGTTTGTAGTATCAATCTGTTCTGCCAGCTGAAGATATTGCAGGGCATCCTTGTATAAACCAAGCTTGTAATATACCCAGCCCAAAGAATCCAGGCAGGCTGCAGATTTAGGTGCAGATTTTACTGCCTGCTTACAGAGGGACAGAGCCCGGGTTAAATCCTTTTCCTGACAGGCAAGCACATAGCCTAAGCCGTTCAGGGAAGATATATTATCAGGGTCTTTTCTAAGTGACTGCTCGTAATAGCTCATACAGCGTTCTGTATCGTTCTGCTCCCAGGCAATAAAGGCAATTGCGGCATAAACCGAAGCCTGTCTGTAGCCTGTTTCCAGAAGCTTACTCAGCTCAAAATCTGCAAGGCGCTTACGGCCGGAAAGTGCATAGATTACTGCAAGAAGGAAGCGGCACTGAAGGGTTCTCTCCAGCTGACCTCCGGAGGTTACAACCTGTTCCAGGAAGAGGAGCGCATCATCATAGCGTTCCAGCTTGGTATAACACAAACCAAGATAATATGAGACTTCTATCTTGTCGGCAGCAGAATCGGAAGGAAGTGCAAGAAAAAAAGCTAGAGCCTTCTTATATTTTTTTTGAGTATAAAGAAGTTTTCCTTCATCTAAAATAGTATTATTTGGCAATTTTCCCCACCCTTTTATTTATTTTACTATTTTACACCTTAAATTGAATACCGTCCACTATTTCAGCAGCAAGAGGGTCTGCATAAACCCTTGATACGGCTATATAACCCTCTTTTACGGCATAAGCATCGCAGTTTTCATCCTTTCTTGGAAGGGCACCGCCGGGAACGAAGCTTACCTTCATAGGCTCTTCATCCTTTTCTACATGCAGCTTGTCTCCATAATCACGGATGCAAAGCGATTTGCAGTATTTTACGCCCTTGTAGGAATCGAAAGAGCCTGCATTTACATTAACGAAAATACGGGGCGGCTCAATACTTGCAAGGGCCGCAAGCTCCTTCAGATTTCTTGCCGCAAAATCAGCAAGTGCCTTATATTTCATATTACTAAGATGTTCTTCGTCCCAAACCATAGGGTCTACACTTAATGCAATTCCAGGCACCTTATTCAAAACAGCCTGTCTTGCCGCGCCGCAGGTTCCCGAATAAATGATATCGGTTCCCATATTGGCTCCCTTATTTATTCCGGAAATTACAAGGTCAAACTTAAAATCAAGCAGGTCTCCACCTGTACCAAGACAGACACAGTCCACCGGCAGGCCTGAAATAGCCCACTGGTTCTTTTTATATTCTTTTACTGTATAGCCCTTATACATTGTAATGTGATGGGAGGTTGCAGAACGGTTGGAATCCGGGGCAATTACATAAACCTCGTGTTCCTTTGCAAGCCGCTCATACAGAATCTGGATTCCTTCTGCCTCTATTCCATCATCATTTGCAAGAAGAATCTTCATAGGGCCTAGTCCTTAACCATAGCCGCGCCGTCTGCCGCTTCAACCTCATATACATCCGGATGGAAGCCGAATATCTTTTCAAACTCTGTGATTTTAGCCTTAAAGTTTTCTACATCGCCCTCACGCATGATTGCATAAAGACAGCGGCCAAAGCCCTTTCCGGTTATACGACCACAGGTTACAGGGTTTCTTACAAAATCAAGATTAGGTTCAAGCTCGTTTACACGCTTCAAAATCCAGTCAATTTCAGGACAGGAGATATTAAACATATCCCTCATAGTCTCATGACTGTGGTTTACAGAGCGGGCAAACTTAAAGAAGTCTCCCTTTTCAATTCCTTCACGGGCATCCAGAACATCATTATGCTCATACAAAACCGAAAGAAGCTTGCGGCGGATATCTTCGCTTACAACAGAAAGCTGCTCATTGATATCAGTTACATCGTCAATATAGCGCCAGCCTCCGTAAACATTCTGCTTACGCTCGCGAAGGTCTCCCATTATCAGGGCATACTGAGGTTCATGCAGGCTTTCTTCATTCCAGACAGTTACGCGGGGAACCTTAGTATCTACAAGCAGAACCTTTTTATCTTCAAAATTGAAAGGAACATAATCCCAGGTATTCTTAAAGTGATCTGTAACTATGATATTGTTTTTCTTAGAAAAGAGTGCTGCAAAGTTGTCTGCAATATAGTTATTATTCTGAAGGAAACGTCTGTTACCACGCTCAATTACCTGAAGCAGCTCCATATCAGAACAATTCAGATTAAAAAGATTTTTGATTGCAACTGCTGCAGAAGCCTTTATAGCCGTTGTAATGCCAAAGCCTGCAGAAGGAATTATTTCGCTGTAAATTGTGATATTCATACCACCGAGGGTAAAGCCGCCGGATGTAAAGCCATATACAATTGCTTTTACTGCATTTGCCCAGCGGTCCTCTTTTTTCATTTTAAGCGAAGTAAGGCTTGCCTTTTTTCTCTCATTAAGCTGATGAAAATAAAATTTTATAGAAGTGTCATCCCGTTTTGAAATAGCAACATAGACAGGTAAATTAACTGCCATAGACAGTGTTTTATCTTTAAAGAACCATGAATGCTCGCCTATAAGATGAAATCGTCCCGGTGCCTTTGCAACTGCATCCGGTTTCTGTCCGTATTCCAATTCGTGTGAATCATTAACAGCTTTCATTTAATTGGACCCTCCCTTTATTAAATCCCCTATTTTACCTTGAAATTTTTCAATGTATATTGTTAAAATAATAATATAATGGAATTGATTTTACAAGTTATTTTTTCTTCAGTTTTCTCCGGATTAATGCTTTCTGCAGCTATACCTAACGAAATCTATCTTTTCGGCTGTCCTTTTTTTACCCTTTTTGCCTTTATTCCATTATATCTGATTTTCAATAAAATCAAGGATTTCAAGCTTGCTTTTCTGGCCTTTTTCCTGCAGACCCTTACCACCCACCTGATTTCAAGCTTCTGGCTGGCCTACTTTAAGGATTTTGCAGTCTTTACCCTGGGAGCTTCCGCCTTTGGTACTGCCTGTATCGGCGGTGCCTTCGGGCTTTACTTCTATCTGCCTTATTATACCTCGGCTGCCCTCAATAAACTTAATGATAATTCGGCAAAGCTTGCCTTCCGCCAGTCTCCGGTTTTCCGGATTCTTTATTTTGCTG
>JAEEGL014006609.1_pt1 | contig 10637 bp, 9 predicted proteins | sample 9134231 | NCBI WGS metagenome assembly JAEEGL01 (sample SAMN16246548, study PRJNA631951) | gut metagenome | biome: gut microbiome; feature: rumen; material: fiber-attached | host: Bos | place: Iran: Karaj | collected 2018-10 | reverse complement strand
TCGGGCTTGCCGTTGTTGTAGTAAGCGCCCTTTTCCTCATCGTAAGTAAGTTCCGCAAACCTCGTGCCGTTATAGTCGGAGGAGCCGTAGAACCAGCCGTTCTTTCCCTGGGTGGAAGTGAAGTCGTCGAGAAGCACCGTGTTGTTGGTGCGATCGGGATCCGGCTCGGCCGGTTTCTTCACCAGGGCGGCAACAGCGGCGTCCAGGGCGTTCTTTGCTTCGTCGACTTCTTCCTGTGTCGCTTCTTCGTTTGCATAGGTGCTTTCAGCAGACGTCAGGGCGTTGGCCACGGCGGCCCAGGATTCCTCCGTATATTCGCCGCTGTTCAGCGCCTTCGCTGCGTCGATGGAAGCCTTGAGGTCTTCCTTGCCGACGCCGGGCTCAGGATCAGGCTCTCCGCTTTCTTCCACGGCGCTGATCGTGATGCTGAAACGTCCGCCGTCCCAGGAATCGTTCTTTTCGGGATCCACGTTGAAGATCAGCTCGTCACCGGCCTTGACGTCGAGCGTAAGATCGAAGGACTCGGATCTTTCGGACGAGTAGTTTCCGCGAAAATCCATCCATTTCTGTTCTTCCGTATTCAGGTAAATGCGGGCGCAGGTGCCGTCTGCACCCGGATCGTCGCTGTTCGCAAACTTCACGTATTCGCCCTGAACGCGGATCTTTCCGTCTCTGGCGGCGACCCACTTGTAGGCTGCGTTCAAACCGTTGCCGGGTTCGACGAAGTCTTTCTTCAGTTCGGGCTTGCCGTTGTTGTAGTAACGGCCTCCCGCCTCGTCATAGTCCAGCTTCCGGAAGTCCTGACCGTTCCAGTCGGAGGAACCGTAGTACCATCCGTTCTTTCCCTGCTCGGAGGAGAAGTCGTCAAGAAGAACGGTGTTGTTGGTGCGCGTATCATCCGGCTCGGAAGGTTTCTTCTCCAGCGCGGCGACGGCGGCGTTCAGCGCGTCCTTTGCCGCATCGACTTCTTCCTGCGTGGCGTCTGCCTTGCTTCTGACGTTCTCCGCGTTCTTCAGCGCGTCTAAAACGGCCTTCCAGGTCTCTTCCGTGTAATCGGCTTCGTCAAGAGCCATGGCCTTGTCGATGGCAGACCCGAGCGCGACCTTGTCGACCATGGGCTGAGAGCCGTCCGCCGGACTGATCGTGACGCTTAAGCGTCCGCCGTCCCAGGAATCGTTGCCTTCCGGATCGACGGTGAACATCAGCTCGTCTCCGGCCTTGACGTCAAAGATCTCGTCGAAGGACACGGACCGCTCTGCGGCGAAGTTCCCCTGGGCGCTCATCCATTTTTTCTCTTCCCCGTTTAAGAAGATGCGGGCACAGGTGCCGTCGGCATTCGGATCGTCATTGTTTGCAAACTTCACGTATTCGCCCTGAACGCGGATCTTCCCGTCTTTGGCGGCGACCCACTTGTAAGCTGCGTTCCGGCCGTTCCCGGGTTCGACGAAGTCCTTTTTGAGTTCGGGTTTTCCGTTATTGTAATAGCGCTCGTTTCCGGCCTCATAGGAGAGCATGGCAAAGTTTTTGCTGTCCCAGTCGGAAGTGCCGTAGTACCAGCCGCTCTTGCCCTGCGTGCCGGAAAAGTCCTCATAAAGAACCGTGCGGTTCTCGCGGCCTGCCTCCGGTTCGGGTTCCGGCTGGGGTTCGGTCTGAGGTGTGTTCGAAGACGGGCGGATGGTGACCGTAAGCCGTCCGCCGTCCCAGGAATCGTTGCCTTCGGGGTTTACTGCAAAGATCAGTTCGTCCCCGGCCTTGACCGTATAGGTCTCGTCAAACGATTCGCTGCGCTCATCGGCGAAATTGCCCATCGTGCTGCCGCCCATCCACTTTTTCTCGACGCCGTTTAGGAAAATGCGCACACACGTGCCGTCGGCGTTCGGATCTTCGCTGTTTGCGAATTTCACGTATTCGCCCTTGACGGAGATGACGCCGTCCTCGGCGACGACCCATTTGTACGCGGCGTTCTTTCCGTTTCCGGGCTCGACGAAGTCTTTCTTCAGTTCGGGCTTGCCGTTATTGTAGTAGCGTTCGTTTTCGGTGTCGAAGGCGAGCATCGTGAAGTTCTTGCTGTCCCATTCGCACCAGCCGTAATACCAGCCGTCATGGCCCTGTCTGCCGCTGAAGCTCTCCGGAATGCCGGTGCTGTTCGTGCGGCCTGCCTCTGGCTCCACCTCGTCGATATCAGGCTGCGGGACATTTCCGTCTCCGATACGCACGGAAAGACGTCCGCCGTCCCAGGCATTGTTGTCGTTTGCGGTGATCTGGAAGGTGAACGCGTCTCCCGCCTTCACGTTCAGATCAGCGAACGAGAACGTTACTTCGTTGTTGTTTCCGTCTCCCAAAAGCACGCCGACTTTCTTCTCCCAAAGAAGTTTGTCATTGTGCCAGATCCTGACGGTCACGCCGTCCGGCCAGTCGGGATTCGAATCCTGATGGCCGAATTTCACGTACGTACCTTCAAGACTCATGTTTTCGTGGTTTTCTCCCGCGATCCAGCGGTACATCGCGCCGAGGTCCGCTCCCGGATGCACGAAGTCGCGCTTGATCTCAAGACCTTCGGCACTGTCGGACAGATAGGCCGTCTTGTCGCCGTTCATCTTTGTCAGGATCTTTACGTCCTCAGGCGACGTTCCCTCCAGGAACCACCAGCCGTCAGTGCCCTGTTCCATGGAGTTCAGGCCCTCAAGAGAAGTGTTGTTGTCCCAGTCTCCGGGCGTGAAATCGGGTCCGTCTTCGTCCGGGCCCGCTGTCGGTTCCACGGAAGGCTCCTGCGACGGTTCGGTCGTAGGATCTTCGGCCTTCTCCGATTCCGTCGGTGCCGCGGTTCCTTCCTCCGTTGTTTCCGGCACGGAAGGATCCTTTCCACCGGGCTTCCCGAAGGCGCCCAGCAGAGCGGCGATCCCCAGACCAAGGGCTGCCGCAATGATGCAGCATGCCGCGATCAGCAAGGCTTTGCGGTCCTTTTTCCCTGTCTGCTCCCTGTTCATTATTATCCTCCTTCATTGTCCGAAGCTTCAGCGCTCTCATGCTGCGAAAGCATAGCGGACGGTTTCTTTTTTCGCCTTCCGCAACCGGAAGACGCATTGACTGTTCATGCTGTTTCTAAATTATCATATGTAAAAAGAATTTACAACAAGTAAATCTAAGATTGGTCAATAGTTTACATTTTAACAATCGAGACGCACGCAGCGTACCGGCTGTCCACCGCAGGCATCTCTTACTAGTAAAATGCGCACAGGATGCAATTGCGCATCAGCGCCTCCTGTGATATGCTAAAAACGCAAAGGAAAAAGAGCCATTAAGTAAGCGGAAAGGACAGCAGAAGCGTGCGATGACGCACAAAAGGAGATGCGAGTGATGGCGGGCAGGATCATCGGAACGGCGGTCACAGGGTGCACAGGCATCCTCCTCATCGTTTTAGGCATGTTGATCTATAAGAAGCAGATGATCGGGCTGATGCACGACTATCATATAGACAAGGTCTCCAAGGAAAACAGGGCCGCGTTCTGCAGACTGTCCGGACTCGGCCTGGTCGTGACGGGGATCGGCGCGGTGATTGCCGCTGCTGTTTTTGCCGTCACGGAATCGGCTTACAGTTTTCTTGCCTTTGCCGCGGGATCGGTGCCGGGGATCGGCATGCTGATTGCAGCAGGCCGGAAATACAACACCTGAACAGCGGACGGATGGAAGAAAGGAATGGAGAACTTTCGGACAGATTCAAGAAAAGAATGGCGTGCCTGGCTGGAAGCGCATTTCAGGGAAATGGGCGAGATCTGGTTCGTCTTTCCCATGAAGGAGGCGAAAGAGGACAGCGTTACATATAATGACGCCGTGGAGGAAGCGCTCTGCTTCGGGTGGATCGACAGCACGAACCGGAAGCTGGACGATCTGCACTGCATCCGCCGCTTTTCGCCGCGTAAGAAGGGAAGCACCTATTCACAGGCGAACATCGAGCGCCTGATCTGGCTGGACCGGCATGGCCTGATCCATCCCGAAGTCCGGGAAAGCGTCCTGCCGGTCATACAAAAGCCGTTCGTGTTTCCGGAAGACATTCTGAAAGCCCTGAGATCGGATCCTACAGTCTGGGAAAACTACAGCGCTTTATCAGAATCCTACAGGCGCATCCGGATCGCCTATATCGAGGCCGCGAGAAAACGTCCGGAGGAGTTTGATAAGCGGCTGAAGACCTTTGTGCAGAAGACGCGGAAAAACAAGCTGATCACAGGTTACGGCGGGATCGAAAAGTATTACGGCAACAGCGCCCGGCTTGCTGTGGAAGGCCAAACGAATGCAGGAGATGAAAAGATGAGGCAGTACGCGTATCTGAAGGAACCATACACGTACGGCGACGGCGTCAGGATCTTTAAGATCATGCTGTACCGGGACGAAAAAGGCGTCAGCCTTTTTGAATATGATGATGCCAATGCGGTTCAGTGCTGTGCCGACAGATGGTATCCGTCGGCAGAAGAAGCCCATGAAGACTGGGACAGCCTGATCGACGAAAGAGGATGGCTTGCCCTCGAGGACCCGCTTCCTGACTGCCAGCACGACGCGTTCATTCCGCTGAGGGTCAGGGGAAGAAGCGAAGGGAAGCCTGAGTGGGGGAAATTTGAAACGCTTCTGGACGGACGGTGGGTGGAATACCGGAAGGAGGAGCGATGACGAAAGAAATGATTCTGGAACTTTTCGGATACCTGGGATCCATCCTGGTCCTGGTGTCCATGCTGATGACGTCGGTCGTGCGTCTGCGCGTGATCAATCTGATCGGCAGCGCGGTGTTCACCGTGTATGCCATCCTGATCAGGTCTTATCCCACGGCGTTTTTAAACGGGTGCCTGGTGATCGTCAATATCTGGCAGCTTCTGAAACTTCAAAAGAAAACGGACGGCAGTTATGAACTGCAGCGTATCGGCACGGGAGAGGGATTCTCTAAGTGGATGCTTAAGCGGTACGCAGACGACATACAGCGGTATTTCCCGGCACTGAGTGAAGAAGATATGCCGGCCTTTGAAGGTTTCGCGGTCTTCTATGAGGATCAGGCGGCAGGGCTCATGCTCGGAAAGAAGGAAGGCGCGGTCTTCCATATCCTTCTGGATTATACGACGCCCGCCTACCGCGACTGCTCCGTCGGCGCGTACCTTTATGCGGAACTTCCGAAATACGGTGTGAAGGAACTTGTCTGCGGCGCCGTAAGCCCGGAACATGTCCGGTATCTTGAGAAGATGGGGTTCGTTATGCAGGAAGACGGAGAATACTTAAAGGAACTGTCAAAGGAAATGTGAATAACTCCAGAACCAGACAAAAGAATTATAAGACGGAAGGAATGACAAATGAATCCTTCCGTTTTTCACAAAAAGCCAGGAAATGTGATTCAATGAGCGGAAAAAAAGATAAATAAATGTCAAGAAAAGCCCGAGAAAGACAGCCTGGATGAGGTGCCGAATAAAGAGATTGCGCTGATATCCCGCTGATGGCGTCATGAATTTGGCGGTGAAAAGCGATCCGTCGTTCGGAATCATGGCATGAGGAGGATCTCATTGTGATACGGGGCCCTCTTTTTGTTCCGGGATCACGCAAAAAACGCACAGTGCGGGATTGATATGGAAAGAATGAATGGTATAATTTCCTTGGAATGAAAAACGCCGGTCAAACGGCAGATGTCCGATGCATCTGACCGGAAGGAGAGAATGCAAATGAGTAAGAAGCGATCCTTTTTTGCTGCGATAAAGGAGCTGTTCACAGGAAAAAAAGCCGAAGCGCCGGCAGGTCCTGAAAGACCGGTCAGAAAGGATCCCGGGGAACCGATCTGCGGAGGCACGACGGACCGCACGGATGTGAACGCGCCGAAGAAGATCGAATCGAAGATCATAACGGCGCTGTACATGCGCTTCTTCCAGAATAACCGCTGGACCGCGGATGAGTGCCACCAGTTCGAGTTTTTGATCGGACCGGATGATCAGGGCGTACTGACGGCTTTCGAACGGGTGTCCGGATTCAGGTGTCCGGCTGACGCTTCTCTTTTAGAGAAACTTCAGAAGATCGTTGAGGAAGAGGGCCTCGCGGCCCTAAACGGGCTGAACCGCGTGACCGCGGGTCTTGCGCCGGAGTGCCAGCCCTGTGAAGTTTCCATCGATTACGAGTCCGGTGAAAAACTGGCCTTCATCCTTAACAACAATCCGTTCGCGCTTTGGTCCGAGCGTGTCTACGACGTGTTTGCGGACTGGTTCGGAAATGCCGGCGTGAACGGTTTTTTGCCGGAACCCGAGACGTCGCCCGTCGTCCGCGTCAGGACGGAATTCAATGAAAACGGCCTGCTGCTTCGCTACGGCGGCATGAACGTCGGAGAAGAAAAGGCGATCAACAAAGAGACCTATCTGTTCAGGCGGATCGTTTACGACGTTGCCGGCAGGAAGAACCTGTCCGGAAAGTACACGCCTTTCCCCGGCGACTTCGGAGAGCGGGTCTCGGCGATCCTCGCTGAATACGCCTTTACCCGCCGTTGTGACTTCAGCAGCTATGACCACGAAGCAAACAATTACGGCAATCACGAAAAGGGCTACTACGGCTTCGGCCCCGGAAACGAGGCCGACGCAGAAGACCTCGGCGTGAGCCTGTACGTTGAATACGCAGACGGCAGGCGCTTCAATGTCAACACGCGGAAGGGCGGCGAGATCGACGGCATGAAGCCGATGCTGACGGCGCTCTTCACCTATTACGATTCGCTGTTTGACTGAGGTGAAAACGGAAAAAGAGCTGACGCATGGAAAAAGAAGAACTGAAACTGGAACTTCAGGATAATGAATGGCCGTTTACCTTCACGGATCACGACCGCATGATCGTGCGCGCCGTCGTCACCGACGGAAAGGGACGCTTTTTCTTCATGCGCGCCGTACGTGACGATGATTTCGGGAAGGCGACCCTGATCGAGACCTCCGGCGGAGGCGTTGAGCAGGGCGAGAACCCCGAGGATGCGATCAGGCGTGAGCTTAAGGAGGAGATGGGCGCGGAGGTGAAGATCTTTTGCAGGATCGGCACTGTCAGCGACTATTACAATCTGATCCACAGACATAATATCAACCATTACTATCTGTGCGAGGCCCTGTCCTTCGGAGAGAAGCACATGACCAGGGACGAGGTCGAACAGTTCCATCTGTCGACGCTGTGCCTTACCTATGAAGAAGCCGTACGGGAATACGCAAAGAGTACAGACAGCCGGCTCGGACGGCTCATTGCCGCGCGGGAGGTGCCTGTTCTGGAGCGCGCAGGGGAGCTCCTGAAGGAACTTAAATCATGAAATACCGGGCATACATCTTTGATCTTTACGGGACGCTTGCGGACATACGGACCGACGAAAAAAGTCCGATGCTCTGGAGAAAGACTTCGCTCTGGTATGCAGAGCACGGGGCGGACTATCAGCCGGAAGAATTAAGGCGCGCTTATCATTCGCTTTGCAGCGATCTGCAGCGGACAAATGAGGACCCGCTTTATGAGATCGAGCTTACGGAGGTCTTCAGGGCGCTGTTTGCAAAGAAGGGCATCGCGGCCGGTCAGCTTCTTGTCGCCGAGACTGCGGTCTTCTTCCGCCTGACGTCTCTCAAAAAACTGAAGCCGTATCCCTGGGTATACCCGGTGCTCGGGAAACTAAAGGAGGACGGCGCGAAGTGCTTTCTTTTAAGCAACGCGCAGGCCTGCTTCACAAATCCGGAGCTTCGGTATCTTCACCTGGACCGTGCCTTTGACAGGATCGTCCTGTCTTCGGACGCGGGCATCAGGAAGCCTTCTCCGAAGATCATGGAAAGGCTTCTTTCCGGGACCGGGCTTCCTGCATCGTCCTGCCTGATGATCGGAAACGACAGGACGAGCGACATCGCGCTTGCGAACACCTTCGGCATGGACAGCTTCTATATCGAAACGGAAACGTCGATGAAGGAACTGAAGATGCCGGAAGCGACATACGAACTGACGGAGCGTGATTATCGAAAATTGCCCGGACTTATGGGCATCTGACCGCCTGACTTTACAGACCGGGCGGTTTTTTGTATAATACAGGAGCCGGAAGGAGCGGCAGGAAAGATGTTTTTCAGAAGAGAAGAGAAAGCTGAACAGGCGCCGCATGCCATGAAAGATGAAGCAGCTGAAAATACCATGAACGGGATGAATGTCCCGGAACAGACGGACATTAAGGACAGTCCGGAAGCGGTTTCTTCCGCTGAAGAGAGCAGAATGAACGGCGTTTCCGGCGACGAGGCGCGGAAAAAAACGAAGAAGGCGGCAGCAGGCGCTGCCGCGGGACTTGCGGCGGTATGCCTTCTGTTAGGCAGCGTGTTCACGAAACCCGCGGAGATCCTGCAGCAGGCGGACCCGAACGAGGGCAAGCCTACCGTGGTCGTTGAATACAACGCCCCGGTCGACGAGGATATAGACGCCGAGGAAGAGGATGAAGATGAGAAGAAGCGGACGTTAAAGGACATGGTACGCGCCTTCATCCAGAACCTTCCGCTCTGGGCGAAGATTTTGTTCGTGCTTCCCCTGTGGCTTATCGGGTATGCGCTCATAGCCCTTCTGACCGCGTTATTTGAGCCGGTGATCGCGCCGGCGCTTCTTGCTGTCCTCAAGTGGCTTCTGTTCGCGGGACTCCTTGCCCTCGGGCTGTTCTTCGTGAAGAAAGCCGTTGCGCCAAACACGCCTTTAAAGGAGATCTTTAAGAAACGGAACGTGATTCTGATCCTTATTACGGCCGCGCTTCTCGGCACGGGCGACTATTTCGCGAAGGAATACATCGCGCATTACGAAACATGGCGCAACTGGATCTGCTGCGCGGCCGGGGTTTTGATCCTCGGACTCTGTGCGCTCGGAAACATGAAAAAGGCGAAAGAAAAAAAGAAGCAGTAGCGCGGGACGTCATTAACGGGCAGGGACGTCCGGAGGAAGACACGAAAAGACCGCTGTTCATCACAGCGGTCTTTTCATGTGCATGCGGCTTTTTTACGGTAAAAGCTTTCCGCGCTTTATTTCTCCGTCATGCCCTTTTCCTCAAGCTGTCTGCAGATGTCCTCGTAGGTCTTCTCGTCGAGCTTGTAGAAGCGCTGATACAGAAGGTAGGAGATCACGCCGAAAACGAGCGGGACCAGGATCATGGCCATGAGCAGGCCGTTCTTCTGATACGGCTGGACGGTGGCGATGACGCCGTTGATGCCTTCCAGGCGCTGCGCTTCGTCGATGACCTTCAGCTCTGCCTGCTGCTCGAAATCCGCGATCGCGTTCGTTTTGTCCGTGATGTTGAAGATCAGGTAAGTCAGGGAGGTCAGCGCCACGACGATCGCGCTGCCCATCTTCGTCAGAAGCGGACGCATGGACGCGATGATCGCTTCGTTCCGGTGTCCGGTCTTCAGCTGGTTGTACTCGACCGTGTTGACGATCGAGATCATCATGATCAGGTAGAAGCCGTACAGGCCGAGGTTGACGATCATGTAGCCGATCGTGAGCACGATGAAACTGATGAAGTTTGCCGGAAGGACGAAGCCGCCGAGGAACTCCAGAACGCTTCCGATCGCGACCATGATGATGCCGAAGGTCATCAGCTGACGGCGCTTAAACCTGCGCGACAGGGCGGGATACGCAAGCATCAGAACGGCCGTCGCGGCAACGCCGACCATCGAGAAGATGGAATAAAGACCGCCTTCATAGCCGTGCCTGAAGTAAACGAAGTAGGAACCGATGCCGCCGAATACCAGCGAGTTCGCGATCTGCTGCAGCAGGAAGATCAGGATCATCCAGCGAAGCTGGTCGTTCTGGCTGATCGTACGGGTGATGCGGCGGAAGTTCAGACGGGTCTTTTCTTCCGTGTCGTCCCCGCGGTGCTCCTTGACGCCGAAGACCGTGAACAGGATGAACAGCGGGCCGAGCAGTGCGATGACCAGCGCGATGATGCCGTATGCCGTTCCGGCGCTGCCGCCTAAAGCGTTGGAACCGACCGTGAACATCGGGATCAGGACGGAAGCCAGCGTGGAGCCGACGCCCGCAAAGAACGTTGCGCGGGAGGTGTACTGGTTGCGCAGGTCCGCGTCGCGGGAAAGCGCCGGGATCATGCCCCAGTAGGAGATGTCATGCATCGTGTACGTGATGCTGTACGCGAAGTAGATGATGCCGAAGAATACGATGAACGGCCAGCCCTGAAGCTTCGAATTGAACGCCAGATAAATGACGACGGAAGTCAGGAGAACGCCGGAGAGCAGCCAGGGCTTGAACTTGCCCCACTTCGTGCGGGTGCTCTCGATGATGTTGCCCATGATCGGATCGTTCAGGGCGTCGAAAATGCGGGCGGCGATCATGATGGCGGAGATCGCGAGCAGCTGTTCCTTCGTCAGCTGCTTCGTCAGCATGATGTAAGTCAGGATGCAGTTGTTGAACAGGAAATACATCATGTCCCGGCCGATGGTGCCGAGCGGATAGAAGAGCAGGTTTTTCTCTCTCTTTTTGCGCTTCTTCTCCGAAATCGGCTGCCTGGGCGCGTCTACGTTGTGCTCGATAGGTTTTTCGTGCAGATCTGCCATGAAAAAACCCTCCTTCAATAGTAATCTGAAAACATCATAACATACCTTATACAAAAAAACCACCTGAAAAAGCATAATTGCTGA
>JAEEGL012766923.1_pt1 | contig 10637 bp, 7 predicted proteins | sample 9134231 | NCBI WGS metagenome assembly JAEEGL01 (sample SAMN16246548, study PRJNA631951) | gut metagenome | biome: gut microbiome; feature: rumen; material: fiber-attached | host: Bos | place: Iran: Karaj | collected 2018-10 | reverse complement strand
TCTTCCAAATGACGAAATGAAAGGAAGAATAATTGGTAGAGAAGGTAGAAATATTAAAACTCTAGAAACATTAACAGGAATTGACTTAATTATTGATGATACTCCTGAGTCAGTTATCATCTCAGGATTTGATCCTTTAAGAAGAGCTGTAGCAAAACTTGCTTTAGAGAAATTAATTGATGATGGAAGAATCCATCCAGCTAAGATTGAAGAAATGGTTGAAAAAGCTAAAGAAGAAATTGAAGCAGATATTAAAGCTGAAGGAGAAAGAGCTGTACTTGAAACTGGTGTACACAACTTACATCCAGACCTAGTTAAACTATTAGGTAAATTAAAGTATAGAACAAGCTATGGACAAAATGTATTAAATCATTCAATTGAAGTATCAAATTTAGCTAGAATGATGGCTGATGAACTTGGAATTAACTCTAAGTTAGCTAGAAGAGCAGGATTACTTCATGATATTGGTAAAGCATTAGATCATGACATGGAAGGTACTCACGTAGAAATAGGTGTTGACATTCTAAAGAAATATAAAGAGAATGATACAGTAATAAATGCTGTTGAAGCTCATCATGGCGATGTTGAACCAAATACATTAGAAGCTGTTCTAGTACAAGCTGCTGATGCAATCTCAGCTTCAAGACCAGGTGCAAGATCTGAAACACTTGAGACTTATATTAAGAGATTAGAAAAACTTGGAGAAATTTCTAATTCATTCGAAGGTGTTGATAAATCATTTGCTATTCAAGCAGGCCGTGAAGTTAGATTAATAGTTAAGCCAGAGAAGGTATCTGATGCCGACATGGTATTGCTAGCAAGAGACGTAGCTAAGAAAGTAGAAAATGAAATGGATTATCCAGGACAAATTAAAGTAAATGTCATTAGAGAGTCTAGAGTTATTGATTATGCAAAATAATAAACAAATATTAAGAGTGGCTGAAAAGTCACTCTTTTTTCATTTTTAATCGCTAAAACTATTGACTTTATGCAATTTTCTTAATATAATGAGCTCAAATCAAGGTATTTGGAGGTAAAACCTTTAATGAAAGACGTTAAAAGTTCAGTATTTAAAGAGTTTCAATATGACAGCTTAGACGATAATCAATTGGTTGATTTATCTAAATCAGGGGATAGTTCTGCTATAAATCAACTATTTTTGAATTACAGTGATTTAATTAAGATGAAAACACATAACTTTTTTATCTCTGGTGCAGATAATGATGATATTTTACAAGAGGCAAGAATAGGCTTATATAAAGCAATTAAAAGTTATGATCAAGAAAAGCATAGTTCATTTAAAACATTTGCAAATCTTTGTATAGAAAGACAAATAATATCTGCAATTAAATCTTCAAACAGACAAAAACATATACCTTTAAATTCTTCATTTTCATTAAATACTTCAGCATTTGATAACAATGAAGATACAGAGGTAATTGAAATATTAGATGTTAATACTGCTGAAGATCCATTAGATACAATTACCAAACAAGAATACTTTAGATTTATTGAAAGTAAAATTGATGACAACTTAAGCAAATTTGAAAAACAAGTTTTAGATATGATGATAGAAGGCGAAAGCTATAAAAGTATAGCTGATACTTTAAATTCAAATGCAAAATCAATAGATAATGCAATACAAAGAATTAGAAAAAAAGCAAGTAAATGCTTAGATAGTGAAGATATTAATTAAGAAAAACTAGCAATAGTTTTTCTTTTTTTATTGAAAAATACGCCAGAATATGTAATAATATGTAAGATGATTTTTAGAAAAAGAAGGGATAAAATTCATGAAAATAGGAATTGTAGGATTACCAAATGTTGGTAAGAGTACTTTATTTAATAGTATAACTAAAGCAGGTGCTGAATGTGCAAACTATCCATTTTGTACTATAGAACCAAATGTTGGTGTTGTTACTGTACCTGATGAAAGAGTTGATACTTTAGCAAAAATATTTAATCCACAAAAAGTAAAAAAAGCAATTGTTGAATTTGTTGATATAGCTGGATTAGTTAAAGGTGCTAGTAAAGGTGAAGGTTTAGGAAATAAATTTTTATCACATATTAGAGAAACAGACAGTATTGTTCAAGTAGTAAGATGTTTTGAAGATTCAAATATTACTCACGTTAATGGAAGTATTGATCCACTTCGTGATATTGAAACAATCAATCTAGAACTTATTTATGCTGATATAGAAACATTAGACAAAAAATTAGATAGAGCTAAAAAGATGTTAAAAGCTGATAAAAAATATCAGTTTGAAATAGATACAATTGAAAAAGTAATGGCAGTTTTAAATGAAGGTAAATGTGCAAGAACTTTAGATTATACTGAAGAAGAATTGGAAGTATTACATGATGCATTTTTACTTACAATGAAACCTGTATTATATGTAGCAAATGTATCTGAAGATGATCTTCAAGATCCATATTCAAATCCTAATGTTCAAAAAGTAGTTGAATATGCTAAAACTGAAAATGCAGAAGTTATTCCACTTTGCGTAAAAATCGAAGAAGAATTAAGTGCATTAGATGATAATGACAAAAAAGAGATGCTTGAAGCATTAGGGTTAGAAGAATCTGGATTAGATAAATTAATTAAAGCAAGTTATAAATTACTTGGCTTAATGAGTTTCTTAACAGCAGGAGAGCCAGAAGTCAGAGCATGGACAATTAAAATTGGAACTAAAGCTCCACAGGCTGCAGGAAAAATTCACTCAGATATAGAAAGAGGATTTATTAAAGCAGAAGTTGTTTCATTTGATGACCTAATGAAATGCGGAGGATCAATGACTCAAGTTAAGGAAAAAGGCTTAATGAGGTCAGAAGGAAAAGAATATATCATGCGTGATGGTGATATAGTTCTATTTAGATTCAATGTATAATTGTAACAATTCTGTAATAAAAACGTTTTAAAAAAGTAACATTAATCTATTGCATTAGACTTTCTTTATGTTATAATAGTAATAGATTAAAATATAAAAAGGATGGAGAATGATGGTTATGAACAGAAAAATGATTATTGGTTTAGTTTTAGTTATTGTAGTAGCATTTATGCTTGGAACAGTTAATTCATATGCAACTGAATTAACAGCAACAACAACAACAGAAAACAAGACAAACACAGGAGCAGTTACTATTTCAACAGGAAATAGCACAACAAATAAAGCTGGAAATACAGCAGTTTCAACAACTGTTTCAACAGGTGCTTCTAATACAGCTAATAATGCTACAAACAATGCAACAAACAATGTTGTAAATAATGCAGCAAACACAAGTACATATACAACAAATTCTACAAAATTACCAAAGGCTGGATCTAATCCAACTATAATTTTTGTAGCAGCAGCATTAGTTATTTCTGCAGTATATGCTTATAAGAAAGTTACTGATTACAATATCTAAACTTTTTATAAATTAATAATTTAACGTTAAATTGAAAGCGATAAGTCTGACGAGATTTGTCGCTTTTTTTCGTGGGTTTTGGTTGTTAATAACGTTTAATTGTGATATATTAATTGCAGATTTTTAAATGAGGTAAAAAAAATGAATTACTTTAAAAATATTATTGAAGAAGAGTCAAAAAAGGATTATTATATAAAACTTCATGATTTTGTATATGATGAGTATGATCATTATACCGTTTTTCCAGATAAGAAAAATATTTATGCTGCACTTAAATATACTCCATATGATAAAGTTAAAGTAGTAATAATAGGACAAGATCCTTATCATGGAACTGGTGAAGCACATGGACTTTCTTTTTCAGTATGTCCTGGAATTGCAATACCACCGTCACTTAAAAATATTTATAAAGAATTAAATGCAGAACTTGGGTGTTATATTCCTAATAATGGTTATTTAATGAAGTGGGCTATGCAAGGAGTACTACTTTTAAATACAGTTTTGACAGTCAGAAAAGATACACCAGCTTCTCATAGAGGCAAAGGTTGGGAAATTTTTACTGATAAAGTAATAGAAGAATTAGATAAAAAAGATGAGCCAATGGTTTTTATACTTTGGGGTAACTTTGCAAAGTCAAAAGAAAACCTACTTAAAAATCCAAAACATTTAGTTTTAAAATCAGCTCATCCAAGCCCATTTTCAGCTAATCACGGCTTCTTTGGAAACAATCATTTTATCAAAACTAATGAGTATTTAAAGAAGAATGGATTAGAACCTATTGATTGGCAAATTGAAAATATATAAAAATGTTGATTTTTGTTGAATTTTTTAAGGCTTTGTGCTATAATTCAACCATACGAAAGATACAAATTTTAAGAGTTTGTGTCTTTTTTTTGTTTTAAAGCGGAGGAGATATTGTGAAAGAGTTAAAATTTAAGGAATTCTTTAAACTTGCTAAAAAGAAAAAGTTAGTAATTACAATAATTTTAATTGCTTCAATATTATTAGGTTTAGTTTATACTTTTAAGATAGTAAGACCAAAATATGAATCTTCAACAACAATTCTTTTAAGTAAAATAAAAAATGTTAATGAAGAAAAGGAATTAACTGATAATACTATTTCAAATGTTGTAAAATCATCTTATGAAATTATCAGAGATACAGATGCATATTCAACATATAATGAAATTATAAATAGTAATGAAATAGTAGATAATGTAAGAAAGAATTTAAATATAAATTTAAGTATTAATGAAATTAAAGATATGATTCATATTAAGAGAGTATCTAAGGCTAACATGATAAAGATATCTGTTAAGTCCATTGATGCTGAACTTTCTTGCAGAATAGCTGATGAACTTTCTAGATGTTTTAACAAAAAAATTCAAGAATTTAATAATGGTGATGAAGTAAAAGTAATAGATAAACCTATAGTAAACACTTCTCCAATTAACGTTTATCATGTAAGAGACATAATAGTATTTGTTATATTAGGCGTATTAGTTTCAGGATTATATGTAATTCTTTCTGATAAAGTAAAAACAAGAGTAGATAATGCAGAACGTGTAGAAGAAAAAATTGGACTTAAGACATTAGCATTTATTCCATTTATCAAAAATAAGAAAGAAATTTCTGCCGGAATAAATGATGTATTAGATAAATCAATTGAAAATTTAATAACAAATATTCAATTCTCAAATGTAAATCTAGAAGAAAAGAAAACAATTTTAGTTACAAGTTGTTATTCAGGTGAAGGTAAAACTTTCGTATCAACAAAACTTGCAAATCATTATGCATCTTTAGGTAAGAAAGTTGTTATTATAGATACAGATATGGCAAATGGAGATTTAGCAAGTATTTATAATATTCCAGATGGATTAGGACTTTCAAATTATTTATCTGGACTTAATAATAAAGGAATTGAAATTCACGAATTATTAAATAAATATATTAAGGAAACAAGTATTAAAAACTTAAATGTTATAACATCAGGAAATATTCCACCAAATCCTTCTGAATTATTAACATCAGAAAAATTAGAACTTTTAATTAAAGATTTGAGTGTATTTTTCGATATTATAATATTAGATAGTGCACCAATACTTCCTGTACCTGACTCATTAATGTTATCAAGAATTTGTAAATCAACATTACTAGTTAGCGTATATAAAAAGACAAATTTAGATGAATTATTTAAAGCTAAAAAAGATATCTTAAACATAGGCGGAAGAATAATCGGTATAGCAATTAATAAGATACCATTTAGATCAATATATTTTGCTAATGTTTATAGAAAAATAATTGATAAAAGTAAAATTGAAAAGAAAATAAAGAAAGAAAAAGCTAAAGAACAAGTTCAAAATGCTAAGGAAAATCAAATAGAAGAAATTGAAAAAGTTCCTTTCTTCGAAAGAGTAAGAATGTTCTTTACTAACTTGTTTACTAGAAATAAAACTAAGTTATTAGACGAAGCATTAGATCAAGTCAGTGCAAATCAAATAACTATAGAAGAAAGTATGGAAGAAATTAGTAAGCAAAATGAAAAAGAAACTGAAGAAGTAAAAGAAGAAATAGCTCAAGAAATTGTCGTAGAATCAGCTGAAGAACCTAAAAAGGGTAAGAAGAAAAAGAAAAAGAATAAAGAAAAAATTGAAGAACCTGTAGAAGAAGTTAATGAGACTATTGAAGAACCAAAAGAAGAAGCTAAACCAAAAGAAAAACAAAGCTTCGAACATAATAATGAAATGGACTCAAAAACTAGTACAAGTGAAATTCAAATAGATGCTGAAACAGCATTATGGGAAATTACAAATGCTGAAATCCAAATTCAAAAAGAAAGATTAGCAGCTGAAAAAAGAGCTAAAGAAGCAAAAAGAAAAGAAAGAATAGCAGATTTAATAGATTTTAAGAATAGCTTAATTGAAGAGTTTAAAGAAAAAGCTAGAGCTCGTAAAGCAGAAAAAGAAAGAATCAAAGAAGAAAAAGAGGCTTATTTAGAAAGACAAAAAGTTGATAGAGATGCTTATATAGAGCAAAAGAAAATGGAAGAAAAGCTTGAAGAAGAACAAGACCTTCAAATAGAAGCTGAACAAAGAAAAATTGAAGAAGAAGAATATTTAAGACTTCAACAAGAAAAACTAGAACAAGAAGAAATGAGAAGACATGAAAAAGAATTAGAAAGACAAGAAAGAGAAACATTAAGAGAGCAAAAAAGAGAAGACAAAAAGAGATTAAAAGAAGAACAAAGAAGAATTAGAGAAGAAAGAAAACAAGAAAAAGCTTCTAGAAAAAGAAAAGAAAAAGAAGAAGCAATGATTCAAGAAGATCTATTAGATGATAACTTATATCCTAAGATAAAGTACAATAAAGATTTATAAAATTTAAGCTATTTATTCTGTTGAATAAATAGCTTTTTTTATCTTTATTTTTATTGAAAAATTTTCCTATAAAAGATATAATAATAACAACTTTGGACACAAGAAAGGAAGTACTAAAAAAGTGAGAAAATATTTTGGAACAGATGGAATTAGAAGAATAGCAAATACAGAGTTAACACCTGATCTAGTTTTTAGAGTAGCTAAAGCAGGTGCTTATGTTTTGTCTAAACATAGTGATCATGCACCTACTATATTAATAGGTAGAGATACTAGAGTATCTGGTACTCTAATTGAGAGTGCTATGACAGCAGGATTTTTAAGTTATGGAGCTAACGTAAAATTATTAGGCGTTATACCTACTCCAGCAGTAGCTTATTTAACTAGAAAATTTAATGCAGATGCAAGTGTTGTTATTTCTGCATCACATAACACATTTGAATTTAATGGAGTTAAATACTTTAGTAATAAAGGTATGAAAATTCCTGATGAAATAGAAGAAGAAATAGAAGAAATAATGGATTCAGATACTTTATCTTCACTAAATGCTGTTGGAGATAAGATTGGTGTATCTGAAAATGATGAGAACATGATAGATGAATATGCTAAATTCTTTACTGACTTATTTGGTGATACATTTAAACTATCAAAAATAAAAGTTGGTATTGATACAGCAAATGGTGCAACATATAAGATTGCAGATAAAATTTTTACAAGTTTAGATATAGATCATGTTTTAATATGTAATGAACCAGATGGAGTTAATATTAACGAAGGTTGTGGTTCTACACATCTAGAAAGGATTTCTAAATTTGTTGTAGACAACAAATTAGACTTAGGATTTGCTTATGATGGTGATGGAGATAGATGTCTAGTTGTTGATGATAAAGGTGAAGTTATAGATGGCGATATTATTATGGCCATTGTTGCTACATATTTAAAAAGTAAAGGAATGCTTGCAAACGATACTATAGTTGCAACAGTTATGAGTAATCTAGGATTAAAGAAATTTGCTGAAGCAAATGGATTTAACTTAATTACAACTAAAGTTGGCGATAGATATGTATTAGAAAACATGTTAGCAAATGAATACAACTTTGGTGGAGAACAATCTGGACATATTATTATGCTTGATTATAATCCAACAGGAGATGGCATTTTGACATCACTAATGCTTCTTAAAGCATTATTAAGTAGAAAAGAAAAATTATCAGAAGCTAAGAAAATAATTACTATTTATCCACAAGTTCTTATAAATGCAAAAGTTTCTTCAGAAAAGAAATATGATTATGAGAAAGATGAAGAAATTAGTAATGCTATACTAGAACTAGAAAGAGAATTTCAAGATAATGGTAGAGTACTAATTAGACCTTCAGGAACTGAACCAAAAGTTAGAGTTATGATTGAAGGACAAGATATAGAATATATTACAAAAAGAGCAAATGAACTTGCTCAATTAATTGAAAAGAAATTAAAATAGGAGGAATTCTTTTATGACTGATTTAGGATATTTTGAAAAATGTTGGGCTGCTGCATGTATTAAACAAAATTCTACTTTTTATAAAGAAAATGGAGAACAAGGTGATGCAAATGATTGCGTGAGCCTATATGAATATTGTAAATTTAGAGGCCTAGATGTTAAATCTGCTTTCCAAGGAATTGACACTGATATGAAAGCAGATGAAAGATTAATGAAGTTCTATGTTATGAAGTGCGGTCCAGGAAAAGATGGATTAGGAGAAGGACAAGGAGTTGATATTGTTACTGACAATTCTGGACGTGATATTTGTAGAATTTACTATGAGGGAAACGAATTAAAAGTAGATATTGCAAAACATATTAGAGATAAAAATATTAAAACTCTAAAGAAAGCATCAATTTCAAAAGATGGTACTACATTAGAAATTGGTGATGTTCAAGAACTAGAAAAAATACTTGAACCAACTACATTTAAGGGTGTTGTTGTGGCCTTAGCTAAAAATGGAACGTTAGAGCTTAAAGGTAGAGAATATGCTAGAAAAGTTATAAAAGAAGCTGATTTATCAAAAGAAGACATTGAAAGAGCAGGTTTAAAAGGGGAACTTCTTGAAGCTCATGAGAAAGAAGAGTCAGAGGAAGAAAAAGATGAAGAGGAACCAGAAGTAGCATTGGATGACCAAACAGCTGATTTAATAAGAGATAATGGCTTAAAACCTGGTCGTGTTATGGAGATTAAAGAAAATGTTAATCCTGAAATATTAGCTGGAATGACAAATGATAGTAGAGTATTACCAAACGGTGGACCTGTTACTTTAATTAGATATAACGACAGTGATGGATCTACATTAAATAATAAAGTTTTAATAGTTCAAGATGGTCAAATGTTAAAACATAATGGCGAAAATGATCAAAAAATGACAGAAGTAATGAAAGCTAATAGAGGCGATGACAACATGTTTGGACTTGTAGACACTGTTTCAGAAGAAATGAGAGAAGAACTTCGTGCAATTAAGGCTAGATGTGATGATTTTGAAGCTAGATCAGCTGACCTTCCAGAAGAAGAAAAAGCTAAAGCTTTTGCTGGATTTACTGAAGAAATTCGTGATGTAATGGCTAAATACCATTATAATGAAGGACCAGAAAATCAAGTTATTGAAGCAGAAGTAGAAGAACATACTGAAGAAATTGAAAAGAAACAAGAAGAAGCTGAAGAAAGTAAAGAGGAGGAGGAATATGATCCTAATGATCATGGCTATCCTGAACCTCCTACTGAAAGAGGAGAAAGAGAATATAAAACTGATTACAATAATAATGATGATGATGATAATAATTAATAATAGAAAGGAATAAACTATATGAAAGGTAAAAACATAGTTATAGGTGGTGCTTGGCCATATGCAAATAGTTCTTTACATTTAGGACATATAGCAGGATTAATATCTGGTGATGTTTTAGCTAGATATTTTAGATTAACTGGTAATAATGTTATATATACATCTGGCTCTGATACACATGGAACACCTATTACAGAAAGAGCAAAAAAAGAAAAAACTACACCAGAGGAAATAGCAATGAAATATCATGAAGAGTTTGACGGAATGTTTAAAAGATTAAACTTTTCATATGATTTATATTCACATACAAATACAGAATTCCATTGCAAGAAAACTCAAGAGATATTTAAAAAATTATATGATAATGGCTATATTTATGAAAAAATTGAACCACAAGCTTATTGCCCAAACTGCAATAGATTTTTAGCAGATAGAGAAATTACACTTACATGTCCTTCATGCGGTGAAGAAACAAAAGGAGATCAATGTGATAATTGTCTTCATGTTCCAACTCAAGAAGAATTAATGGAAGGTAATTGTATTGATTGTGGTACAAAAGTTGTTAGCAAAGATAATAAAAACTTATATTTAAAATTATCTGCATTCCAAAAAATAGTTGAAGACCATACTAAAGAAGTTAAACATGAATGGAGAATTAATGCTCAAAATGAGACTGAAAAGTATCTAAAACAAGGCTTATTAGATAGAGCAGTTACTCGTGATTTAAATTGGGGTGTTGAAATTCCAATTCCTGGATATGACGATAAGAGAATGTATGTATGGATTGATGCTGTTTTAGGATATGTAACAAATACATATAGAGTTTGTGAAGAAAGAGGTTGGAACTTTGATGACTTCTGGAAACAAAATGATAATAATAAAATTTATATGGTTCATGGAAAAGACAATATAGTTTTCCATAGCATTATTTTTAATGCATTATTAGCAGGTATGGAAGAGAATTATAGATTAGTAGATACTATAGTTTCTTCTGAATACTTAAACTATAATGATCAAAAATTTTCAAAGAGTAAGGGTATTG
>JAEEGL012002952.1_pt1 | contig 10637 bp, 10 predicted proteins | sample 9134231 | NCBI WGS metagenome assembly JAEEGL01 (sample SAMN16246548, study PRJNA631951) | gut metagenome | biome: gut microbiome; feature: rumen; material: fiber-attached | host: Bos | place: Iran: Karaj | collected 2018-10 | reverse complement strand
CTTCGGTGACAGCGTCCTTTATTCGGCTTCGCTCCTTACCGGCACCGAGGACCTTAAGAAGGCGGTGGTCACCATGGCACGCATAGTTTCCGTATGCTTTACGCTTCTTATCGGTGTCATATGCCTTCTGAACCTTTACAATTCCGTAATGGGCAGAAGACTCGCAAGACAGCGTGAGATGGCCGTTCTGGATTCCATGGGCATTACCGGAAAACAGAGAAGAAACATGCTACTTTTGGAAAATATCCGTCTTCTCATAAAATCATTTATATATTCGGGTGTTATTACGACGGCATTTGTGGTATGCTTACATAAGATATTGAACGACAGATTCGGCAGAATGATCTTCACACTTCCTTTATGGATCATCCTCCTTACGGTGCTTATCAGCATAGCGGGCCTCATCTCGTTTACGGCACTTTGCTACGGAAGGAAAAGAAGCAGACAGCTTATAGAGGAGGTAAGATCGGAGATAGCCTGAGCAGAGGAAATATGAGAGTTTTTATAGTCGAAGACGACCCGATCATAGTGGAAGGGCTGAAGATAGCCCTTTCACAGGAACAATATGAAGTCGAGGCCCACGGGACCGTAAAGGATGCCCTGGAGGCCATAAAAGAGGAGGTACACTGCGAAGTGTGCCTTCTTGACGTTAATCTGCCGGACGGAGACGGATATGCCATATGCAGGGCAATACGAGAAAAGTCCCGCGTGCCGATCATCTTTCTTACCGCTTGTGATGACGAGATCCATACCGTTCTTGCACTTGAGCAGGGAGCGGATGATTACATAGCCAAACCCTTCCGCATAAGGGAACTGATCGCAAGGATAAAAGCGGTCGTGAGGCGGAGCGGGCTCAGGGACGACAACGCATCTGCAGAGATAAAAACGGTGTCCGATCCCGAAGTGATACGTTTCGGACGCTGCGAACTGGACATAAGGAGCGGAAAGGTGAAAAGGGACGGAGAGGAGATCTTCCTTTCGGCGGTCGAATACAGACTGCTGCTTGCTTTTGCCAAGAACCGCGGCCGGCTGCTCACAAGGCAGAACATCATAAACGATATGTGGGACAGCGCGGGCGATTTTGTAAATGACAACACGCTTACGGTATATGTGAGAAGGCTCAGAAAAAAGCTTGAAGCGGACGGCGACGAACCCGTGATCGCAACGGTCAGGGGCATAGGCTACAGAATGGACTGACGGGGACGGCGGAATATGAAGATAAAGATCATAATTACGGCCTGCGCGGCGGTCATATGTCTGATAGCGCGTGATCCCGTATGGATAGCGGTGACACTCGGCCTTTGCGTCGCGGGGCTCTGGGCTGCGGATCTGCTTGAAAAAAGAAAGACCGAAAAGGATATCAGAGAACTCACGGACTACATCACCAAAGTTCAGGACTATGCGGAGCTGCCCGGGATGAAGGAGATCGCGGAGGGCAGCCTCGGCATACTGCAGAGCGAGATATACAAGGTGGTGACCATTCTCCGCGAACAGTATTCGCTGGAGCATAAACAGAAGAAATATATGAGCGATATGATGTCGGACATATCACATCAGTTCAAGACTCCGCTCACGGCCATATCCCTGATGACAGAACTGTTGATGAACGAGAACGTGAGCCGTGAGGAACGGATGGAATATGCCTCGAAGATCGATTCGCAGATAAACAAGATGACATGGCTCATAAGAAATCTCCTGACGCTTTCGCAGCTTGAGGCGGGCGTTCTCGAGATGAAACCTGCGCCGGTCGGGCTTAAAAAGATCATAGACGAGGTATGCGAGCCGCTGGACGTTATGGCCGAGATGGCGGAGGTGGATCTTGAGGCCGCGGTACCGGATGAGATAGTGCTGAACGCCGACAGCCACTGGCTGCGCGAGGCGATCTCGAATATAATAAAGAACTGCATCGAGCATACGGCAGCGGGAGGTCATGTGAAGGTCTCCGCTACCGCGAACAACCTCTGTACGACGCTTGTTATCGAGGATAACGGCAAGGGAATAGCGAAGGAGCATCTTCCGCACATATTCGAGCGCTTTTACAAGGCGGGCAATTCCTCGCCAAACAGCGTTGGTATCGGGCTTGCGATGGCAAAGCAGATCATATGCTCCCACGGCGGCCGCATAGAAGCGGAGAGCGAAGTGGGCAGAGGAACCAGATTTAACATATTGTTTTATTGAGAGGGTAATATATGACAGGGTATAAAAGGATAGAACCGGCGTTTCAGGATGAGCGCAAGTGCATTGTTTTCTGCACGGACAACGGTTTTGTGCCCGGAACTGCGGTAGCAATGAGATCAATAGCGGATCATGCGCGCACCGACCGGAATTATGATCTCATCGTGCTTCACAGCCGGGTGGACCGGGAACTGCAGGATAAGGTTGAACATATGTTCGACGGGGAGAGCAATATTTCCGTCCGTTTTTTTGATGTAAGCAACATCGTATCGGGCACCGGTTTTTATACGGGGAACCGGGCGACATTGACAGGGGAAGCCTATTACAGGCTTTTCATTCCATGGGTTTTGAGCGAAAACTATGATAAGGCACTGTATCTGGACGGGGATATGCTTATCATGGGGGATATAACCGAACTGACGGACATGGAACTCACCGACGAGCTCATTGCCGCTGTCCGCGACTACTGGGGCATATGCAATTGCTATATCCCCGGAGACAAAATGCGCCCGTACAGGGAAAAGATCGGCATAAAGAATATGGATGAATTTGTCATAAGCGCAACCATACTCTTTAATCTGAAAAAATTCAGGGAGGCATATACCCTAAAGTATGTGCTCGGTCTCATCGGTTCCTCCAGGTGGAAGCAGCACGATCAGGATGTTTTGAATATACTTTGTATGGGGAGAATAAAATTCCTAAGTCCCCGGTGGGGATATGTGAGAGATTACGGAAACGAGGTATATCTGCCTGCGTATCTTAAGGAACACCTGGACGTCGTAAAAAATGATCATGTCATCCATCATTTTGCGGGTTATGACAGGAAACCGTGGGTCAGCCGGACGATCTGTGCCGTTCAGGAAGCTGAGTTCTGGAGAACAGCGGAACGAACCCCGTTTTTGGATGATCTTCTCTCCAAGGCGGTCTATCCGTATTTAAGAAGTGTTGTGCTTAAGATGTCGGCATATGAGAAGCGGGAAAGTGACAAGGGCGGGAAGCCGTCCTACGCGGAGTGCTTCGCGGAACTGGGCTCCATGCGGCTTCGGGGCGGAAGGCTTCACCTCACGGGGTGTATCCTGGACTTAAGAGCCGCAGACGGCGGGGACGTTCGCGCAATGCTTTACCTGAACGGTGAAGAAGCCGCATCCGTAAATACTAAACGGGAAAAAGACATAATGGCTGAAGGGACCTGTATGGTGGCATATACCCGGAATGATTTTACCTTTGATGTGCCCCTTGATCCCAAAGTCAGCTCGAAAGCGGAGATCGGCATTTTCCGAAAGCAGGGTGAAGCTCTTTGCGTTCTTTCAAACAGTATAAATTTCCCCATCAATGACGCCTTTTCCAACTCATATTTTTATGAAGACGGCCGGGCCGCCACATTCAAAGAAGGAGAGCTCAGACTTTGCACTATGACCCGGTCCGAACGGAAAAAACGGGAGATCGCCTATATCATGGAAATGTTCGGGAAGGGCTGCAGGGGAGCCTGCCTTATGAGACTTTTATATCCTGTATTGCACAAACTGTTACGACAGCCGGTATGGCTTGTCTCCGACCGCGTGTCTTTGGCTGACGACAACGGCCTTGCATTTTTCAGGTATCTCAATGAGAAGAAGAAAAATGAAGTCAGATCCTATTTCGTCATAAAGAAGGACTGCAGCGCATATAAGAAGATCAAAGCCGTCGGCAGAGTACTGGAACCGGGGTCGTTTAAACACAGGCTTCTGGCGGTCCTTGCCGAAGCGCATATCATGGCCCAGACGGACAACATATTTCGACGGGTCTTCGAAATGGAGAAAACCCCTTTATGCGATCTGATGGGAATGGCTTCCTATGTTTTCCTTCAGCACGGCATACTTTTATCCGATGCATCCGCGTGGCTTGCAAGGAGCAGATATGCCTTCGACGGCTTTGTATCGGGCTGTCGCGCGGAATATGACAGCATACTGAACGGAGAGTACGGATATGACGAGAAGGAACTATGGCTTACAGGCCTTGCGAGGTTTGATACTCTCGAAGACAAAAGAGAAAAACTCATAACAGTTATGCCCACATGGCGTAAATATCTTACAAAGAGACAAAACGAAAAAACGGGAGCCTGGGAGTTGCGGAATGGCTTTGAAGAGTCGGCATATGCCCGGTTCTGGCGGGGGCTTATGACGGACGAGAGGCTTAACAAAAAGGCAAAGGAAGCCGGATATGAACTACGTTTCAAGCTCCATCCCTCCTTAAGCGGGTATGTTGACAGATTTGGCTTCCCGAAGGATGTGAAGATCTTTGACGAAAAGACATCATATGGGGAGATCTACTCGAAAACAGCCCTTGCGGTTACGGATTATTCCTCATCTGTGGTAGACATCGCGTTCTTAAGAAAGCCTGTCATCTATTGTCACTTTGATAAGGATGAGTTCTTCTCGGGTGATCATATAACCTGTAAAGGGTATTTTAACTATGATAAGGACGGCTTCGGAGAAGTGGAATATGACATCCGGCAAGCCGCGGACCGCATCATCGAATATATGGAAAACGATTGTATGCTTAAGGATGAGTACAGGGCGAGGATCGACCGGTTCTTTACCTTCTCCGACAGAAACAATTGTAGCAGGATATATGACCGCATAATGACGGAAGTAAGCGTGAAAAGGCGTTGAGTTCACAGTTTTTTTCCTTGACACCCTTGTCTTTTTCTTGGATAATTGGGGACAGAGCGATATGCTTGTATCAGTGAAAACTGATGAATACACAACCGACCACACGATCAATAAAAGGAGGACTTGACATGAGCAAGTACGCAGGAACACAGACAGAAAAGAATCTTCAGGCCGCTTTCGCCGGAGAATCCCAGGCAAGAAATAAGTACACCTACTTTGCATCCGTAGCGAAGAAGGAAGGCTACGAGCAGATGGCGGAGATCTTCTTAAAGACCGCCGAGAACGAGAAAGAACATGCGAAGCTCTGGTTCAAGGAACTCGAGGGCATAGGCGATACAGCCGCTAACCTCAAGGCAGCCGCTGACGGCGAGAATTACGAGTGGACAGATATGTATGAGGAGTTTGCTGAGACCGCCGAGATCGAAGGCTTCAAGGCTCTTGCAAACAAGTTCCGTATGGTTGCCCTCATCGAGAAGAGACACGAGGAGAGATACCGCGCACTGCTTTCAAATATCGAGGCTCAGAAGGTATTTGAAAAGTCAGAGGTCAAGGTTTGGGAGTGCCGTAACTGCGGACATATCATCGTCGGCACAAAGGCTCCCGAGGCATGCCCTGTATGCGCTCATCCGAAGAGCTTCTTCGAGGTTGCTTCCGAGAATTATTGATTAAAATAATTAAAAAACGCTCTTTTTCAAGGGACCGTGCGGAGAAAATTCCGCACGGTTTTGTTGTATCATAAGGTCAGAAAGCAAGGAACGGGAAAGGAGCGTTATTTATGAAAGGATATGCGGTTGCAAACGGTTACATGGGTTACGTCAACGAAAAATACAGATTGTTCGCTTCTGAAAGTGAATACTATGAATTCATGGAAGAAGATGAAGACTGAGGTTTAGGGCTGTGAATGCTGAGGTAAGGTCAAGAGAGGACGGTATGGAACCGTCCTCTTTTGATCTTTATTCATCTGATTTCCTGATTATATAGAAGAACAGGCGGTAGAATATGTCGCGGATCAGATGTCGCAAAAGAAAGACGATATGGATCGAGAGGCAGGAGCCGGATATGTCCTTGAAGATAATGAAGCCCACGACTGCTGCAGCGGGGATGAAGAACATGCCGGACGGAAATGCCGTGGTGCGTGTAAGGCATTGCAGGCCGTATGCGCCGAGCGATATCAGCGCCGTGATATACAGAAGCGGAAGAAAGCCGGTGAGCTTTCCGACTATGCCGAGCACGGCCAGGGTTATGTAGAATATATATGAAAGATGGAAGAGGACGGAGAAGAAACGTCCTATGCTTTCCTCGCTCCGGTCGGCTTCGGCTCCCTGATCGGGGCGTCTGCTGTTTTTGGGGACGACCTTCCCACAGCCGGGGCATATGATGTCGTCCTTGCCGGAAACCGCCCTCGGCGGGAAATCATATTCCTTTTGACAGTTCGTACAATATCTGAGCATATATAACCTCTTTTGGGTGAAAATATCTTTGAAAACAGTGTACTATTTCCGGCCGCTTTTTTCAACAGCCCCGTATGCTTGCTTTTCAGAGCATTGTTTGATATAATTACTGTGTATGACTTGGAGAAGCATACAGATGAGGACAAAACCATGTTAAAAGAAATAGAAGAAGTAATGGACAGAGCAGTGTCCAACGGCGAAGTTGCGGGCTGCAATGCCCTTGTTATAAAGGACGGGCGCGAGCTTGTCTACGCGGACAGCGGATATAAGAACATAGCGGATATGACTCCTTTTGAGCGGGATACAATAGTGAGGCTTTACTCAATGTCGAAGCCCATTACTTCCGCTGCTGTTATTATGCTTATGGACAGGGGCCTTATCGATATGGCCGATCCCGTGGAGAGATATATCCCCGCTTTTGCGGATCCCCATGTAGCGACAGCAGGCGGCAGAGTGAAGGCGTTTCGTTCGGTGACAGTAAGGGACCTTATGAATATGGCATCGGGAGCGGTATATCCCGGCGGAAATACCGAAGCTGAGCGTCAGTCGGCCGTGCTTTTCAATGAGGTGATCTCGAAACTCGGAACGGAGAAAGAGATCGGAACGATGGAGCTCGCGGAGAGGATCGGAAAGAACGATCTGGACTTCCAGCCCGGTGAGAATTTCAAATACGGTACAAGCGCGGATATACTGGGCGCTGTTGTCGAGGCTGTTTCCGGCATGCGTTTCGGAGACTTCCTCAGGAAAGAATTCTTTGAGCCTCTGGATATGCCCGACACGGATTTCTGGGTACCGGAGGAAAAGAGGAGCAGGCTGGCGGATGTATATGAAACAGTCGGAAACGAATGCCGCCTGACAAGAACTTCAAATCTTGGAATACATTATGATGTCGATCACAGACCGGCATTTGAATCGGGTGGCGCGGGACTCTGTTCCACCCTTGATGACTATTCCCATTTTGCCGATATGCTTATGAACAACGGCACATACGGTCACAGGCGGATCCTGTCCGAAAGCGCCGTAAGATATATGACAGGCGGAAGCATTATGCCCCGGCAGCAGAGAGGACTTGACGGCTGGGACGGACTCACGGGTTACACCTACGGCAACCTCCTCCGTGTTATGAAGGATCCGTCACTCAGCGTAAGCTATTGCGAAAAGGGAGAATACGGCTGGGACGGATGGCTTGGCGCATATTTCGCAAACGACCCCGCGAACAGGCTTACGATCCTGATCGGTATGCAGAAGATCAACGCCGGCACCTGGGGACTTACAAGAAAGATCAGAAATCTGATCTACAAAGAGGTCAGATAAATGGGTGAGGATCAGGCAAGACAGACATATTATTTCCCGAATGAGAAACCCAAGGCTACGATAGCCATTATTATCATAAATGTTCTGCTCTACATAGTGGAAGCAAACTTCTTCAAAGACCGGGACATGTGGGAACTCTTCGGCATAGGCTGGGATCTCAACTGGAGCAGCGAGTGGTACAAACTCCTGACCGCAATGTTCACCCACGCCTCTGTTGCCCATGTGGGCAGCAATATGATCGCTCTTTACGGAGCGGGTATGTATTTGGAAGAAAAGTTCGGAAGCAAACGCTTTTTGATATATTATCTCATCAGCGGACTGGCAGGCGAGTTTTTGGGCTGCTTTTTCAGCGGCGCCGTTCTGGGAAGGAACAGCCTTTCCATCGGAGCGTCGGGAGCGGTGTTCGGACTTTTTGGTATGCTGATAGCGCTTTCTTTGAGAGGGCAGATGTTCAGGATACCTTTTGTCAGGGTGATCTTATTCCTGGCACTCAGCCTTGCGGACGGACTGACCGAATCGGGAATTGACATTCTCGGTCACGCAGGCGGTTTTATAGTTGGATTGATAATCGGACTTGTTTATTCCTTCACGACGGGGGCGAAAGCGTCGGAGGAGTAAGGGGGCAATATGGACAATTCATCCGAAGAAATGAAGATGACCTACAGTTCTGTGGTTGCAAAGGACGGTAAGCCGGTCGTTGCGGTGCGTTTTGACCGTAAGGACGGGTTTGCCGAGGCTATGCTGCCCGAGTGCAGGATCACAAAGAGCAAGGGATTTTCCGAGGAAGAGATTGTCGCTCTGGAGTTTTACCTTACACAGAATAAAAAAGAAATAGGGGCAAGGGCAAAGGCAATTACGGGTCTTCATAATTTCTTTGGAAAATGAGGATTGAATATGAATAGAGAATGGTGGCGCAACGCGATCGTTTATCAGATATACCCGAGATCATTCAATGATTCGAACGGAGACGGGATAGGCGATATTCCGGGTATCACCGAAAAACTGGATTACCTTAAGGAACTGGGAGTGGACTGTCTGTGGCTCAGTCCTGTTTACGCGAGTCCAAACTGCGATAACGGGTATGATATTTCTGATTATAAGTCCATACATCCCGACTTCGGAACGATGGAGGACTTCGACCGGCTCTTGAAGGAGGCGGGCGACAGAGGCATAAAGATCATAATGGATCTTGTGATCAATCATACCTCCGACGAGCACGAGTGGTTCCAAAAGGCACTGGCCGGTGACGAGAAATACAGGGAGTATTACTACTTCAGGAAAAAGAGAAACAACTGGGGATCTTTCTTCGGCGGTAAGGCATGGGAAAAGGTTCCGGGCGAGGATATGTACTATCTGCACCTCTTTTCGAAGAAGCAGCCGGATCTGAACTGGCATAATCCCGAAGTTTACAACGAGGTCTGCGATATTATGCGCTTCTGGCTCGACAAAGGTGTTGCGGGCTTCAGATGCGATGTCATAAATGTCATATATAAGAACAGTCTGGATAACGGCAAACGGAGGCTTGTCCTTACGGGCATAGAGAATTATCTCAGCACCGAAGGAAACCACGATATCCTGAGGCGCCTGCGCAAAGATGTGCTGTCTCATTATGACTGCTTCACGGTCGGAGAGACGGTGTTCGTTGATCCCGCACAAGCAAATCTGCTGATGGGCGAGGGCAGAAAAGAACTCGATATGGTCTTCGGCTTCGAGCATATGGAATGCGACCAGAGGTGGCTTAAGTGGTTCAAGAGACCGTATGCGCCCGAGCGACTCATAAATGCTCTGGACAAGTGGCAGAGGAATTGCGAATGGAATGCGAACTATCTTGAAAACCACGACCAGCCGAGATCGGTAAGCCGTTTCGGTGATTCCGAGGAGTGCCGCAAACCGAGCGCTAAGATGCTCTGCATGCTGAATATGTGCCTGAGAGGAACGCCTTATATATACGAGGGCGAAGAGATAGGAATGACCAACGGCGATTTTAAGAAGATGTCCGAGATCAGGGATGTCGAGAGCCGGAACGTGAACGATATCCTTGTACGCTTCCTTGTACCGAAGTCAATTCGCCAGAAGATGATATTCAGGGTCACAAGGGACAACGCGAGAACACCCATGCAGTGGGACAACACGGCAGGCGCAGGCTTTACCGAGGGCGTGCCGTGGCTCAAGATCAACGGAAATCACGAGTGGATAAACGTTGAGCACGACAGTAAGAGAGAGAACGGCGTGCTGCCGTTTTACAAGAAAATGATAGCCTACAGAAAGCAGAGCGAGGCTTTGCAGTTCGGTGATTACAAAAAGCTGTCTTCCGAGAAAGGAGTATATGCTTTTGAGAGGAGCGCCGGAAAGAATAAGGTGACGGTGATCCTCAACATGAACAGTTATGAGGAAAAGATGCCGGAGATAAAGGGAAAGCTTGTACTTTCGAATTACAACCGTGAGAACACCGACGATATGAACGGCATCATGAAGCCTTATGAGGCATTACTTTTCGAGGAATAAGGAGTTTTTGTAATGGTATTCGCTATAATTTTGTTTGCCGTCACCTATGTCGGCATGATCGTATTTGATAAGTACAGACCCTTCATCGCGCTGGGTTCGGCGCTGATCTTCATCGTTACGGGAATGCTTCCCTTAAGCGAGATATTCCCGAGCCTTGACTTCAATGTGCTTATGATGATCGCGGGCACAATGGGACTTGTGGCATTTTTTTCCGAAAGCCGCATGCCCGACCGCCTTGCGGACATCATACTTGCAAAGGTGCCCAACGTAAAATGGGCGATAGTAAGTCTTGCGCTGTTTGCGGGCGTTATCTCGGCCTTTGTCGACAATGTATCCACAGTCCTTATGATCGCTCCGGTTGCTCTTATGATATGCAAGAAGATCAAGATCAATCCGATACCGGTCATAATCGCTATCGCGGTATCCTCGAACCTTCAGGGCGCCGCAACACTGGTCGGCGACTCCACGGCTATCATGCTTGGATCATATGCAAATATGAGCTTTATGGATTTCTTCTTCTATGAAGGAAAGTTCTCGATCT